>Ga0214923_10001014_pt1 | contig 40991 bp, 44 predicted proteins | sample LL1510_MetaG_FD_177993 | JGI IMG/M metagenome (GOLD analysis project Ga0214923, IMG submission 177993) | Freshwater microbial communities from Lake Lanier, Atlanta, Georgia, United States - LL-1510 | ecosystem: Environmental > Aquatic > Freshwater > Lake | place: USA: Georgia | collected... | reverse complement strand
AGCACGTGAAGCGAAAAAGCAAGAAAAGCCTCTTCCAGTTGTAGAAAGTGTACAAGTCGCCCCTGAACCGGTTGTCGAACAAGTCGCTGAACCGGTTGTCGAAAAAGTCGTTGAACCGGTTGTCGAACAAGTCGTTGAACCGGTTGTCGAACAAGTCGTTGAACCGGTTGTCGAACAAGTCGCAGTAGAGTCCGAAGCCGAAGATTTAAAGAAAATGAAATTTAATGGAAATTATTATTTTAAAGGAGTCAATTCTGGTTTAATTTATGACTTTGAATTGACAAAGTCAAGAAATATTGAAGGAAAAGAGCCGATCGTAATTGGAAAGTGGAATAAAGACACCAAATCAATTGACTTCTATCCTAAAGAAGATAGTGAAGAAGAAGAAGATGAATATAGTGATGAAGAGTAAATAGATAGTATATAGTAGTAATTAAGTAGATAAAAAAAGTAATTTAAACTTTTTTTTATTCATGTCTTTTTCTCTCGATTCAATTCATCGTTTTGTCACTAATAAATCGTTTTGTCACTAATAAATCGTTTTGTCACTAATAAATCGTTTTGTCACTAATAAATCGTTTTGTCACTAATAAATCGTTTTGTCACTAATAAATCGTTTTGTGAGCGATATCTTAATCCTGCTTAAAATGTATTACAGTGTCATCTAATAAGGATTGTACAGTGTCATCTAATAAGGATTGTACAGTGTCATCTAATAAGGATTGTACAGTGTCATCTAATAAGGATTGTACAGTGTCATCTAATAAGGATTGTACAGTGTCATCTAATAAGGATTAGCACATAGTACGGTGGAGAGAAGTTCGTGTTCGGGTTCGGGTTCGGGTTCGGGTTCGGGTTCGGGTTCGGGTTCATGTTCAAGTACTAATAGATTGTTTTGATTTATTCACCTCTTCTAATCTATTATTTTGTTTTTCAGAAATAAATTTTTTTTTAGAAACAATTTTACCAAGTTTATTTATCATTAAATCATTTTTAGTTAATCCACCAGTAGTTTTATATGCTATACCTTGCCATACTTCTTCTCTATTTCCAAAACATTTACTAAAGTCAGTATTATTTTTATTATATTTTTGCAGTGATTTGACAGTAGTATAATAATTAGCATCAGTAACAACATCATTATCATTAATAAGTTTAGCTTTTTTAATTAATTTAACATTTTCAAGTTTTAATGTTTTATTCTCTTCTAATAATAAAATATTTTGTTCTTTTAACAAATTAATTTGTGTATCAGATGAATTATTATTACTATAAATAGAAAAATTAGATTTTAACGTATTAATTTGTTCTAACAATTGTTTATTTTTAAATTTTAAAATTTCATATTCTTTAAACAATTTATTATAATTTTCAACACTGTATTCAACGCTAAAAATGATATCTTTAATGATTTTATCTAATTCTTGAAAAGAAAGATTATCAATATCTAATAATTCGTTATGGTTAATATTCTCAATAATTAAATTTCGTCTTTTAATGGATAAAATAGGATGTAATTTAATAGCATTCTCAATTTGAAGTTTATTATGGACCTTAAAAGCATTAATTAAATAAAAATTAGAATAAGTTTTTTTATGTTTATCAACACGATCATTTAAAAAATTAGAGTTGCCAAATTTAACTAATTTTTCGCCATTAGGTCCAAGATTATCAATAACCCCATAATAAATACATTGTGTATTATTAGGAAATTGCTGTAATAGTGTTTTTTCTCTCAATAAATATGAATTATTTTGAGATTGTTCTAATAGTTTGTCTTTTTGTTGTAATTGTATTTTCAATTCATTAGTTTCTTCTTGAACTGTATCTTGTATGAGTTGTTCTAATTTAATAAAATATTCGTGTATTTCGTTAGCTTTTTTAGTACCAGCTTTAATACAAAACAATTTGAAGGTTTTAATATTTAATAGAATGGTTTCTTTATTATGTCCGCCACTACCATTTTTTTGCTCTTCCAAGTTGCAAAGCAAAATTTTATAATCAATATTGGGCAAAAAATGTTTTGTTAAAACTTTTTTAGAATTAATTTTTTGACTAAATCCTAACCATTTCCATACATCGTCTAAATTAATGACAAAATCATTAACAGGATGATATTTTAAATAACAATAAAAACTCGATAAAAAAAGTTGTTGTTCAAATTCATTAAAATTATCTTTAATTTTAGATAATAACTTGACATTATAATCTTTTGATAAAACTGTAATAGGATTGTTTTCAATAAGTTCAACAAAATTAAGCGGTTCCATTTATATATGATATGAAGGCATTTCTTTAAATGCTGTTAATTTGATAGTTTGTTTTTTAAAAACAAAAATAATAATAAATTAGTGAGTATAATAAATACATAATGTATATTTATTATCAATACCATAATAAGGTTCATTATATTATCTGTTTTCAAATAACAGATAATCGTAAATTTAACAGAGAGAATAACGGGGTTCGGGTTCGGGTTCGGGTTCGGGTTCGGGTTCGGGTTCGGGTTCGAGTTTTTGTCAGCGATAACTCGTTTTGTCACTCATTTCTTGCCCCTGCTCTAATTCGGATTGCACCCTGTCATATTGAAGAAAAATACAAATGGAAGTCGTATTTGGTTCGGGTTCGGGTTCGGGTTAGGGTTAGGGTAGGGTTAGGGTGCATTGCACCCTGTCATTAAAAAAGGAGTTACACAGTGTCATCAAATAAGGCGTCGCACTTTATTTTAAAAAAAATGAAACTTTTTATAATTTGATAAATTAAATTAAAAATGTATCTAATTATTCTCTCATATTTTAATAGTTTTACTAATATCCAAGATGTCGAAGTATTTTGTATGCATCAAACTATTGAAAACGCAGAAAAAGCATTAGAAAAATATATTAAATATTTTAATTTTAAGAGCTTTTTAATTAATAAAAATTTAATCTTAAATAATATGTACGAAACATATTCTTTAAATACAAATTTAGAACCCCCAAATTATACTAATACTATTACGGAAGAAATCGCGGGATATAATTATAAATTTCTAATAAAAGAATATAAACATATTGGAGAGAAAAAATATTCTTTTATACCTACAGATGAAGAAGAATAATTGTAAAAAATTGAAATGTTTTTAACTTTTTTAACTACCTAAAATATATAAAATGACATCAACTGAATGTCCGATTTGTTTTTGTGAAATAAATAACGAAAATATATTGGTAACAGAGTGTTGCCATAAATTTCATTCAAGATGTTTAATTGATATGATGGCACGCGGGTCATTTCAATGCCCATTATGTAGATTTGTATTAGGAACTGCACCTAATAACGAAGAAGAAGATATGGATGATGAATGGTCTGATATAGATGAAAGTGAAGATAATGAAGATAATGAAGATAATGAATTATATACAGACCATGCATTAAGAGGGTTACGTTTCTTTACAAATAATTTATTAGGTAGACCCCATACAATAAGGGATTTAGAAGACGAAAAAAGTTATTATAAATTTGATAATGAATATAATTTTATTTATGACAATGACGAATTATATTCGGATTATAGTTTACGTGGTTTAAGACTATTAACAAGTAATATTACTGGCGCAGAGCCAGATAACGAAGATATTTTAGAAGAAGAAGAAGATAATATGCCAACTCCCAATCAAATAACAGAATTTTTAGTAAAACAAAAAATAACTTATGAAGACTTGGTAAAATGTATTTTATATAGATGTTTTGACACTTATATAGGCATAGACCCGCTATTAAAAAAATCAAATAAAAAAGTTATGAGGGATATAAATATTTTAATTACTGAACATAAAAAATTATAATTAAATAAATTAAAATGTCTCGCACAATTTCTCTTTTTTCTCAACCGTATTTAGACAATTATAACGAATGTTATAAAAATATAGTGACATTAAATAAAGTACCACAAGGTCCGTTAGCAAATTTTGTAAGAAGAATAACCCCACCAAGATTAAGCTATTTTAAAACATATAACACCCCTTGTGATCCAATAAAATCATGTTGTTTAGCATTATCACGAGAGATAAACGATACATGTCAATTAAATACGGGATGCAATAATTTATTGGTGGTTGATGATGTGCCTGACTTAATTTCTTATTTAGTCGAAAACGGATATAAAATAGATACTTCAGTAACAAAAATGTTTAACCAAAGTGATATAAGATTTCAAACTAATAACGCAAATAAATTAATATGCTTTATAACTTATATTGGTTAATAAGTGTTAAATAAAAAAATGAAATAATAATATTTAACTAAATTATTATTACAATGAACCAACAAGACTTAAAAATACCGATACCGAATTTAAATATTTATTCAAAAGAAGAACAAAACGAAATATTTGAATATTTAAAACAATTAGATGAAACACAAATGAAAACATATTTAATAGCAATAAAACACCTGGGAAGTTCTTTTAATATTTATAGAAGTAACGGATTTAAAGAATGGAGAACAAAAAAATTTTAATGAGGAAGATTAAACCTTACCCGTTTAGTCTTATTTTTATGACGTAAAAATCTTTTTTTAGTTTTATATCCGTTTCCTCCTTTCATTGCACTGGTTAAATTATTCGGTTGACCTGACTGAAATTGTTCGATAGAGTTCATAGTACGGTTCATAATTTCACCGCCTTGTTGTGTAGTGTGTTTAAGTTTATCGAGATTTTGATTCGTCTCTGTAAAAAAATCATCCGCGGTTTCGGCCGCTTCAGAACTAGCTTCAACCACCGAACTAATTCCCTTGGAAGCATCGTTTGCTATTTTTCCTAATTCAATAACGGCTCCAACACCCGGAACTGCAGCTAACGCATCTGTACCAACTTTAATAATACTAGATACGGCCCCCGAAACTGCCTTAGTACCAGATTCATTTAATTTATCGATAGCATGATCGATAGGTTTATCCATAGCCTTGAGAGTAAGATCAGTATAATCAGCCAAATTATCGAGAGTTTCCCCAACCTGTTTTTTAAACACAGGATTATTAATCTTATTATTAAAATCATTTAAATAATTCTCTCCAGCCTCGGTAATCTGTGTTATCTTAGGACTTTCAATAAAGTCATTAATGTTTTGAATAAGTGCATCTTTGCTATTATTAACAATATTTTTTCCTGTATCATATATATTGTTTGCTACACTATTGGTTATATCGGAAACATTATTTTTGATAACATCCACTACTCCAGGTTTATCCGTATTATAGTCATTGTATTGTTGTGATTTAATCGGTTTTTTCCCCGCTTTAAATGTTTTTCTTGTGGTAAAACGTTTTTGAAATTTTTTATAAGTTTTCTTCATTATAATAAAATAATAAATTATTTTATTATTTTATTTTTATTAAAATATAAAAAGAAGCCAAGTAAAAAATAAATGGACTGTAATAATATAAAAAAATTAATGGACGAAATGTGTTATAATAAACCAAAAATAAATAATGAACGAAATAATTTAAAAGATGACACTTATTGTAATAAATCAATAAATTGGTATAATGAAAAATGTAAAAAAGATGAGCCCAAATTAAAATCAATATCGAAATCATAGTACTTTATTCATATTTTTAAAGTCACTATATTTAATAGTCAGTTTTTTATCAACAAGTTCTTTTTTTACAGGTTTAATAAAAGGAAAATTAACAAATTTACCAGAACAAATAAAATGATTCGCATTATCTTTTAAAACGATATCTTTATTAACAGGTTGAGAATTATTATTTCTAACAATATTATTTTTAGGAGGAGCAACCATAGCAGATTTATCAGAGTTAGAGGATTGGTTATACGTTTTAAATTTAGCAAATATATTTTTATTTGAATTAATATTATTTTCAACAAAATTAGAATGAACGATCTTCATTTCATCTTCCATATTAATATATAGACATCTACATTTAAATACTTTTACATATTTTCTCGCCACAACTTCTAAATATTTATAAGGAACAGTATTATCAGAATAGTATTGAAAAGCCTTTTTTTCATTATTATAAAACATAAGAACATTACCAACAGGTGTTTTTTCAATAACAAAATTATTAACAAATTTATTGAAATAATCGTTATAAACATAAGAATAAGCTAAATTATTAGCTTTAATAAATAATTTATTATCGGTATTTTCTAGTTTAAGTGCCTCTAATTTTTTATATAAATTTTGGTTATCTAATAATACATCATTAATAAGTTCATTAAGTTCGTCTTCATCAATCTCTTCATCAATCTCTTCATCATCCTTAATGACACCTGACTGGGATTGAATAGCAAGTAAATCATTTGTATACTGGTTTAATAATATTTCATTATTAGCAATATTATCGTAAATAGTATTTACTTGTAATTCATAATTACTTTTAAATTCATTATAGAATTTAAACATCATATCACATTTTAATTTAATTTGTTCTTCTGTTAGTACAAATTCTTTAGAAAAATTTTTAATATCTTCTAAGTATTTATCTTCATATTTGATAACGGTTTTAATATCAATATTAGTGGCAATGTTAGCATTCTTCTCTTTATCTTTATCTTCTTTATCTTTAAATAAAATAAAAAAGTATTCGGTTACAGCCTTATCCAATAAAAAATGATATTTAGATTTATAAAAAAAAGCGAAAAATAAAATAGTTAAAAAAATATATTTATAATCCTCCATATTTATATATCGTTATAAAGTAATATAAATAATATTTAAGTAAGTTTATAACGAATTTAATAATGTCTTTCTCTCTTCAAATAAAACAGAAATAATAGAAGATAAATCAGGTAACTCAATAAGTTCATAGTTGTCGGCATCAGGATGAAGTCTAACTAAAAATAAATCTTTAATAATAATCCCATATTTATCAAGTAAAATATGTTTATAAATATTTAGTTGTAATGCATAATGCCAGTAGTTTGTATCTGGTAAATAAGAAATAGTAGAATACGTAGAAAACTTATTATAATAATTTTCTTTTGTAATGGTTTTAGCTCGTTTCCAATCATAAATAGACAATGTACCATCGGTGTTTTCATAAACCATATCAATAGACCCCGCGATTTGAATATCTTCATGATAAACAGTCCATTCAGTACGAAATGGTTTGAGATGAGGAAAATCGCGAATAAATTGAATAAAATAATTCCATTCAGGAAAATTATTCGTATTTTTATAGGCATTATATAAGTCAAAATTTGAATAAACATAATCAGACGGGAAAGATGGGTTATTCATAAAACATTCAATTAAAAAGTGTAACTTTGTTCCAGAATTCGCGGCTTCAATACGGTTGATTTCCCAAAGTTCTTTAATTTGGTCTGGTGTTTTTCCCCAATATTTATGACCATTTTTCCACATTTTACTAGACATAATTCCTGAAATAATAACATCAGCGTCAAAGTTATTAAAAAGAGAATGTATCCACGTAGTAACAGACGTATATTTATGATTAACATCCGTAAGAATTTTATAAGTATGAGTATCCTCATAAAATTCAATAAATTTATCTCTCGAATAAGAATTACGAGCGGCTAACACATTATGTAAAACATTCATTATACTTAACATATAAAATTAGTTAAATACTTTAAATCAATTTTTTATAGTCTTGCTTTTAATTCTTTAACTTCTTTTTTCAAGTCTTGAATTTCCTTTACTAAAATAGCAATAATACCAGTATAATCTAATGATTGATACTTGTTATCTCCTTTACCGTCAATTTCGTCCTTCTCTCCATGGACTAAACAAGGAAAATTCTCTTGGACCTCGTGAGCGATAAACCCGATGCCCTGTTTATCGGATAATGTATTGTGATATGTAACAGGTTTTAAATTATCTACTGTAAATGTATCATCAAGTAATTGAATATTTTCTTTAATACGATAATCAGATAAACTTTGAAAATTAGTAGCACAAACAGAGCCGGAATTAGTAATATATGATATTAGATTAACAGTAGAAGAAGTAGTATATTTATAAAACCGAAACGCTGTTTGAGTGCTAATATTTTGAGTATAACCAGTACTAAAAAAATCTACTTCTGCATCTCCTTGAGTGTAATTACCACTTACATATCCACAAGAATTAGTAGTTATATTTGGAACAAGACCTGCATTATTAAACGCAAATTGTACGTAACCACGAAAATTGGTTGAACTGTTAGAATAACTAACATTAGTTAATATAGTGTTTAATGTGTTAATTTGATTTTGTACGTTTGATGTAGTACCATATAAATAACCTAATTCGGCATTGGTAAGTGTCCCAGTAGAAGTAGTAATACCAACATTGTTTGAACTAACATCAATATTAGAATATGCAGTAATTTTACCTGAATTATCAATGTTAAGTATTTGTTTAAAAGAATTAGCGGTATTATTAACAGTATAAAATTTAAATCCTCCAGTTCCCCCTTGTGCATAATTAATAAGTCCTGTATATCCATAACCCGAAGTGTTCCATAAAATCTCTAATCCCCCGAGAGAACTTGTAGTAGGTAAAGAATTAGTACTTGTTCCATTATTTAAAAAAACCGGTCCAGAAATAGAAGTAACAGTATTACTTGCTCCATCAGTAGCAATAGTTAAATAATTTGTTTTCGTTTGTAAAGTAGAAATAGAAGATGTATTAGAAGTAATTTGATTTTGTATATTTGAAGTAACTCCAGAAAAATAAGAGCCAGTTACTCCTTGTAAATAACTAAATTGACCGGTAGACCCAGATACATAATTAAAAGAACCCGTAGGACCAGTAACACCACTAGTAAAATTCACAGTAGAAGTTCCACTATTACCAATATTGATAGTATTTGTAACAGAACCAATATTTAAAATACCAGTAGAACCGGTAGGTCCAACTGTACTATCTAAATAATTAACGAAATTTAAACTATTATCAACATTAATATAATTTTTATTATTATAATTTTCCAAAAATAATCCATTTCCAAGTTTAAAACTAAAATTTGAAAATTGAGAAAATGTTAATGGATTAGTTCCAACAACAGCAGGAGTACTACTTAAAACCCACGCAGTAGCAGCTTGTACGGTTCCACTTTGTACAAAAACATAAGCACCTGTAACATCAGCCCCATATAACATATCACTACGTCTATGTAAAGTATAAGTATTATCCCCCTCATAATAATAAACACCATTTTGTAAATTATTAGAAGGATCTTTAATTAAAACATAATTATTCATAGAAATATCTACCCCATCTAATGTTAATGTAGATGTGTCAATAGTAATATTATTACTGCCATCATAAGTCCATCCACTAACATCTGTACTAGAAACTGTAGCAGCTAATACAGCTGCTTTAACAGATATACCAGAAACATATGTATCAACATATTCTTTAGAAACTAAAGTATTAGAAGTATAAGATGTAAAATCATCATTAGAATAAGTAGCAAGCCCATAGATATCTAAATTTCCAAAAACATCAAGAGTACCATTATATTGTGAAGTATCTGTATTATTCAGTCGAATTTTAACTTTTGGATTATCAGTAGAACTACCATTATAAAAAAAATCAATATACTGGTCATCATTATTGGTTGAGTTTATGGTAATAGGATTAGAAAAATAACCAGATTGTAAAGTATTAATTTGAGTTTGTACGTTTGATGTAGTACCATATAAATAACCTAATACGGCATTGGTAAGTGTTCCAGCAGAAGTAGTAATACCAACATTATTTGAACTAACATCAATATTAGAATATGCAGTAATTTTACCTGAATTATCAATGTTAAGTATTTGTTTAAAAGAATTAGCGGTATTATTAACATTAGAAAATTTAAATCCTCCAGTGCCCGCTTGTGCATAATTAATAAGTTCTGTATATCCATAACCCGAAGGGTTCCATAGAATTTCTAATCCTCCGATAGAACTCGTAGTAGGAAAAGAAATATTACTACTATTTCCATTAAGTAAAACCGGTCCAGAAATAGAAGTAACAGTATTACTTGCACTATCAGTAGTAACATTTATATAATTTGTTTTTGTTTGTAAAGTAGAAATAGAAGATGTATTAGAAGTAATTTGATTTTGTATATTTGAAGTAACTCCAGAAAAATAAGAGCCAGTAACCCCTTGTAAATAATTAAAAGTACCCGTAGCTCCATAAAATTTATTAGTTACAGTAAGATTATTAAAAGTCCCCGTAGCTCCATAAAAATTATTAGTTACAGTAAGATTATTAAATGAAGCATCTCCACCAAAAGTAGATGCTCCTGTAGTACCATTTAAAAAAATAGCCCGTCCAGGAAAAACAACACTAGGATAGCCATTAGGACCAGTACCTCCCATCATAATTTGATTAGAACTATTAATTTTTGCCCCATATCCAATAGCAGTAGAATATTGATAAGAATTATTTGAAACATCACAATCTGTTTTTGCTCCTAAAAAAGTATTATAAGAACTATTTTGATTATAACCAGCAAGACATCCAATAGAAGTATTAAAATTGCCTTGATTATTATATAAAGATTGAGCCCCAATGGCTACATTATTACTACCAGAACTACCAACAATCCCTTCTAATGCACTAGAACCTAAAGCAGTATTATCTGACCCAGCCGTATTATAAACCATACTTCCGGACCCAACAGCTGTATTATTATTACCAACCGTATTATAAAAAAGAGTATTAGTTCCAATAGCAATATTATTATCGGCAGTGGTATTATTGTATAAAGAATAAGAACCAAATGCATTATTATTATCGCCAGAATTAGAATGTAAAGAACCAAATCCGTAATTTGTGTTGTTAGACATATTATAAATAATATATTTATTAAAATTTATTAAATATATTAAAATATATATATGTTTAATAAATTAAATTTTAATTATAATAAAAAAGAAATAAATTTAAAAAAAAATCAAATAATAAATGATCTAAAATTAAAAAATAAAAAAACAGTAGAAGATTTAAACTCATTAAATAAAACATTAAATATAAAAAAAATATTAAATAATGAAACAAAAAATGATTTAAATAAATTATTAAATACAATAAAACAAAATGATGAAAATAAAGAATCTAAATTAAATCCAATAAATATAAATAATTTTGAATTTAAAACAATAAATAATGATCCTAAAAATGATTTAAATAAAGTATTTCATACAATAAAACCAAATGAAATATTGAATACTTTTCCATTAAATATAAATGAAATTCCAAATTTTGCATTAAAAAATAATGATAAAATTTTAGAAAATATATCAAGAAATCAATTAACCAATTTTATAGATAAAAAAATGCAAATAATAAATAACATAAAATCACTAGGAATAACAACTATAAATAATGTTTATCAATTAATGTATAAAGATAACATAAAAGGAACCGGATTAGGAGATTTTATAAGAGGTAGTTATTTTTTAATGGAATTTTGTTCAAATTATAAATTTAATTATAAAATAATATTAAATAACAAAATAAAAGATTATCTACAAAATAAACAAGATTTATATATACCACCAATAATATCTAAAAATATAATATCAATGTGTGATAATAATATCGTAATGTTTATGTTTTCAAAAGATAATTATATATTAGAGCCTAAAAAAAATCCCAATATTTTAAATAATTTTACAGAATATTTGAAAAAATCTGTTACATATAAAAAAGAATTATTAATATATTGTACAAGTTATCCAATAAATGAAATAACAGAAGATAATAAAAAAATGATGCAAAAAATATTAGAACCAACAAATGAAATAAAAATGTCCATAAATAATATTTTTCATAAATTATTAATTCAACCTAAAAAATATATAACACTACATATAAGATGCGGAGATAATTATTTAAATGATGAATTAAATAATATGTTTAAAAAAACATATATAACCCAATTAACAAATGATATAAAAAAAATAAACTTAGAAAATTGTTTACTAATAAGTGATAATAATAATGTAAAAAGTATATTATTACAATTTTTTCCAAAAATAAAAACATTATTTAAAGAAATAATACATTTATGTGAAAGTGATACTCATGTAGAAAATAATGAAAAAATAAAAAATACATTAATAGAGTTTTATTTAATGTCATTTTCAAAAGAAATTAAAAGTTATTCTTGTTATGAACATGGTAGTGGATTTAGTTATTGGTGTGCAAAAACCTTTAATATACCTTATTCTTGTAAATATATGCCTACAAGCTGAAAAGTAATTTAGGGATAAGTGTCTCGTTAAAATTAAAATATTGAATTAATATATAAATATGGCAAGTGCATGGAATATGTTTGTAAAAAAAATCTATCATGAAGGTCACAGAAAAAATAAGAATTATACTTTTAAACAAGCATTAAAAGACGCAAGTAAACGTAAAGGCGAAATGTCAAAAACCTCAATGTCAAAAAAAAGTAAAGGTGGTCCTAAAACGAGAAAGTATCACAGAAAATAAATTAAAACATTGAAAAAAGTTCTCTCATATTTTCAATAGGTAAATTATGAATAAAATCCCAAGAATATTTATCATTAAATAAATTAGAATAATTTTGAATGGTAGTGTCAATATTATTTCTCTTACAAGGATCAGCACAAATATTATCCGATAAAAGTCGAATAAAATTATCTAAAAAAGGTACTGATTTTATAAAAAATTTAAATACCTTATAAAAAGAACAAATAATATATAAATATAAATAACTTAAAGAAAATATATCCCATGTATTTACATAAACAAATAAATCTAAAAGTATGTCGTTTTTAGGAGTATTAATATATTTATTAAGAAATAATACACAACCTTGTTTATATTTATTTTTATAATCCTGAGAGAAAAATTCTAAAATAGAAAATTGTGAAATATAAAAATCAACAATTTTGTCAATAACAGAACACGATAAAGTAGTTAAATTATTTTTAATAATATAAAAAATAACAAACACTTCTAACGGTTTATTTACATAATCTTCAATACTATCAATAATATCTTTTATGTAATGAATATTTAATTTAGAAATATAAATGGAATTATAAAAATTAGTTAGAAAAGGTATCTGACAATTGGTCTGAAAAATAATATTTTTCGTTGAAATATTGAAAAAACAAACATTTATATTTTGTAGTTTATGGATACTGTTTAATAAATAACGAAACGTATTTAACGTAAATATAAAAAACAATTTAGGTGTATTTAAATGAAAAATAACTTGATGAAACGGAATATTATGTTCTTTTTTATACGTAAATAAAATTAAACGTGTTTTAGGATTATCTTTTAATACGGTTATAAAATCATAATCATATAAAATATCAAAAAAATTAGAATAATAAGAAATTTTTTTAATTTGATTGGATATATCTATTTCATTTACAGACATAAAGTCATAAGGTTTAGTTTTATATATAAAAGTATCTTTCTTTGAAGAAGAATATGGTTCATAATTTCGAATATTATTTAAACTGATAGAATTATCCATATCAAAGATAATATAAATAACTTTATATAAATTTAAAACAATATTAATAATTTATATGAATAAACAAACTAAAATTCAACTTAAAAAAGTCTTATTAACCCTTTTCTCAAATAAAGAAAAGATTGGCAAACATTGCAGATAATTATGCATAGTTTTATTACACCGACCAAAAAGAAATTTTAATTTGTTATAGAAATTGGAGTAGAACATCTCAAATGAAACATTTTATGCCTACTATGAATAAGGGATTAAGGAATCTAATTCATAAAAGATATGATACAATCACAACATTTCTTACTTGTATTACATTCGTTTATTAGTGTGTTCTAACTGCGTGAGTTTATGCAAAGCGAAAGAAAACAAAAAAATCGTATTTAGAACAAGGGACGCTAATTCTTCCATAAATATAATGAACTTGGGAAAATGTTGGATTTATAAACAACAAAGACCAAGTGAGTTTTGTATTTCGTCTTTCACCATTTCAAATAAAAAAGAAATGGAAAAAGTTAGACCATCAGTTGATTTTACGGAAGGTAATGCTTTCAGCCACAGAAATTTAGAGTGAGTTTGTCTCATTTTCTTTTTGGTCTAAGGGAAGGGTTAAACTTGTTTTGATAATAAATAATATCTATTTTTATATGTTTTTTTAATTTTTTCATTAATATCATTTATATCAGTATATCCGTTTCTAGATAAATACAATACTTCGGATTGAATAATATCATTATTCTCTTTATAAAATTTATCAAAATAAAGAGAAGGTTTATAGTCCGAACATATAAAATTAGTTCGAATATGATTATCGATAGATTCTAATAATTCTTTAGTAACATTTTGATAAGAACGTTTTTCTTTAAGTTTAACAGAAACTGTCTTTTTTCTAAAATAATATCTCGCACTTTTATACATTTTATCTAAAATATCTCCTGAATAACCAAGTGTACTAAGACGCCCAATTTCATATTTAAATAAATCAGAGTAATCAGATACAAAGATAACCCATGCTGCTTTAAATTCTTTTCTATCATCAAACTGATGATTTTTAGAAAACATATATAATTTATCAGTAAATTCGTCTGAAAATTTAAAACGATAAATAGGTTTATTCATAATTAAACATTTAATAACTATTAAAATTAATTTCAATTTTTTAATTTAAACAGTCTCAACCGAAATAGGTACATACATTTCTTTACGATTTGAATTTGTTTTTTGATAAGTTGTCAAGGCTTCATAAAAATCTTTGACTTTTTTATTAATTCGTATTTTAGTGATATCAAAAGAGGATAAGTATAACCCATTCATCGTTTTAACTCTTGATAACGCAACATAAGTTTGTCCGAATTCAAATATACCTTCACCTACATCAATTTCAGCCATATCTAAACTGACCCCCTGTGATTTATGAATAGTTAATGCCCATGCCAAAATTAAAGGTACCTGAGAAACTCCTACTCCAGGTATTTTTTCGCTTTGCCAGATTTGTCTAGTCATAACTCTTTCAATTCCGTTATTAAATTTTACTTTAGGAAATCCCGTAATTTCACAATAAGCTGTAACAATACCTTGACTACCATTACAAATAACAATTTCTTCCCCACAACTACGTATATTTCCGTCATTTATTAAATCGGTGCCTTTTATATTAACAATACACATAACTTGTGCTCCAATTTTAATACGCAAACATTTATCACATAATAAATTATTGGCAAGATAATCATATTCAGTTTGAATATCTTTTTCTGTAAATTTAGACCGAAATAATTTTTCTTGTTTAGTCATTTCTAAATCAGATAAATATTGAATTTTATATTCAGTAAAAGAACCTTCGATAGAACTAATTTTAAAATGATTAAGTTGTTCGACTTTATTTCGCGTAGGATATAATTTAGTAGGCTCAATAAGTAAACTATCTTGAAAGTCTCTTCCGACATATGGCATTAACAATTCAATAGATTTACGTTTAATTTTACCTTCTCTTATTTGATTTAATATGCTAGCATATACGTCATCCGTCTGCCTAAAAATTTTAATCAACTGAATTTGACAATCTCTATGAAATATGGAATTCCAATCGTCACTTTCAAAACAAAATCTTTGTGTGTCTGGATCATCCGCATTACCCACCGGCGGTAATTGATAAAAATCACCGGAAAATATTAATTGTATTCCTCCAAAAGACTTACTAGACCTACGTAATACCTTGCCAATTTCATTAAGTATAGTAAATAATTTTAATGACAACATACTGATTTCATCCACAACCAATATATCTGTTTCTCTCCAAATAGCTACATTTAACGGGTTTTTTTTAATTTTTATAATTAAATTTTCAACCGTATTATTGCCTAATCCAATTCCAGCCCAAGAATGAAGTGTTCTAGCCTTACATCCGAGTAAAATAGCAGCACATCCAGTAAGAGCAGTAACATAAATATTTTTTCCTCGTAGAATAGCGTTCGAATAAATTTGTTTAATTAAATAAGATTTGCCTGAACCACCAGGTCCGGTAATAAATATGTTACAACCGAGAATATATTTATCAAAACATATTTGTTGTTCTTTAGAAAATGCATTTAATTTATCAGAATCATTAAATAAAGACATAATTAATTATAATTAATTTAAAATATAAATAATCAATTTTTTAAATAATAATACGTACAATATTAAATATAATATATAAATTATTTATATAAATGAATTTTGATACAAATATAAATAATTACAACCGTGAAGAGTTAATAAATATGTTCGAATTACCGGCTAACTTTGATAAAAATATTGTAGAAATAAGAGAGACAAAATTAAGAGAAAATATTTTTAATGAACGTGGTATAGACAATGAAACAAAAACAAAATTATTAGAATTTTTAAGTGAAGCAAAAAGAATAATCCTTACAGCAAATGAAGATTTAAGTTTGGTAAAAGAAGTGTTAACTGACGTACATAATAGTAATTATAGTTTAATAGAGTCACATATAGAAGACATAAACGAACATATGGTACAATCAAGACCAAATAAATCATATACATCTTCATATCCAGGAGAATATTTTCCAGGCATAATAAATCCGATAAAAAAAAGAACATTACGTACAAATTTAAATATTGATACACGTTTCAGAGAAAATTATTATTCTACCACTGCATCAAATTTTAATATCAATTTACCGATAACAATAAATGACGTATTAGACTTACAATTAGCAGCATTAGAATTACCCACTACATTTTATGTAATATCAAAACAGTACGGAAATAATTATTTTGGAATAAATTTAATAAATACATCCGGATCTTTTTATCAGGTAATAACAATTCCGGATGGAAATTATGATCAGACGACAATTTATAGTTTAATAAATACACAATTAGCAAATTTAGCAACAGTACATTCAGATTTTGGAAATATTGTTTTTTCAATTAACTTAACAAGCGGTGTAACAGGAACCGGTCAAACAATAGTAGGATTCGACGGATCTCAGACATCTGGCGCAACATTTAATTTAAATTTTCAAGCAGATATATATGGTAACGAAGACAGAAATACTCCATTACCATTAAAATTTGGTTGGAATTTAGGTTTTCGTAACGGTATTTATATTAACAATACAAATTATGTCTCAGAAGGAGTATTAGATTTAACTGGACCAAGATATATATATTTAGTAATAGATGATCATAACAATAATGTCAATAATGGTTTTTATAATGCTGCATTTAATAACTCAATATTAAATAAAAATATATTAGCGCGTATATCCTTAACATCAAATAAATTTAATAATTTTGAAAAAGATAATTTTAATATAATAACTTATCCAAGAGAGTATTTAGGTCCAGTAGATATACAAATATTAAATATTCAACTATTAGATGAATATGGTAGAATTTTATATTTAAATAATATGGACTATAGTTTTGCGTTAAAAATGACCGTTGTCTACGATGTTTAAAAATCCCACGAGGATTTAGTACCTCCGTCATATGGTAAAGCAAATTTATTATCAATCATCCATTTATTAATATGTAAGTCCCCTAAATAAACATCCGCTAATATTCTACCATATTTTTCGTTATCAATATTTTTTAATTCAACATATTTATTTAATATTAACGCGGATAAAGCTTCTTGTGCTTTATGTGCCGCTATTTTTTCATCTGTATTTTTACTCTTTATTTCAGGCGTATCGATTCCATTTAATCGAACACTATATCTATACAAAGGAGAGTTATCAAATGGCATTTTAAATGCAATAGTAATTGTATCTCCGTCATACACTTTAATAACTCTGCCACCTTTAATAGGAAAAGTAAATTTAACAGTATTTTTCAATGTAATATCATCTCCGTCCATCATCCAATTCTCTTTAAATATAGGAACGGATTTATTTGGGACAGATAAAGATTTAACATCCTTTTTATTAACAGAACAACACAAATTACCCATTATAAATATAAATATAATCCTATTAATATTCATACATATTTAATTCATTTTTTTTATCTAATATCTAGATATTATATAAATGAGACATAGTTTTTATACAAATACGGCAAAACCCGCATTCGGTGTTTTTAAAGAATCACAAAATGCAGGAGATTACATATATAACAAAAAGGCAAAAACAACATTTTGTTCCGGAAATATATGCGTACCAAGCCGAGCGGTAGATACACAAAGTAACTTATTATTATTAAAACGTTCAAATCGTTTAAATTATTATGCTTGTTCGAATTATAATACAGCAAATTTAAACATAAACCTACTAACAACATTAAATTTATCGAATGTTCCAGTAATTCAAAGTAATGTAAGTCCATATGAAACACCGACAGCAATAACAACTGCATCAACTCCTTATTTAGATTACATAATTGATCCAAGCGGTAATTTATTTGGAAATAATACGTGTGGATTATTAAATTATGAAAAATACTTAATATCAAATGAAAATACGTAAGTTTATACATTATAAATAATTATTTATGTTCCACGAAATTGATGCATACGTATTAACATACGCTTTGCTTTTTTTGAGATATTACGTTTTTTAAATTGTCTAGCCCTAATATATGCAGCATAAACTCCTTTAGAACTTATTTTACAAGTATTTTTTTTACAAATAGGATAAGATTTATTAGGTCCTAAAAAACACTTTTTTCCACATTTCTTTAACATAATCGTTTTTTGATGGTATCCAGGTTTCTGTGATTTCCATCCTTTTGTAGCAATTCCGCTATGATTTTTACGTGTTTTGGTCATTTATAAAATATAATAATAAAATTATTTATTTTATAAAATTAATATATATAAAGTATGTTTAAACTAGAACAAGGGAAAAAAAATTTTATAAATAGAGAAAATAAAACACATTTTAATTCGGTAGTAATTCCTCAATTTTTACAAGAACCAGTACTAAAAACAAAACCAATATATATTCAAAAAATAAAACAAATAAAAAATAAATGGTCAACAAATGAATTTATGGAAAAACAGTCTAAACCAACAATTAAAACTGTAAAAATAATAACAAGCCCAACAAATCTTGAAAAAATTAAAAAAGGCTTAGAAAATAAATCAATAAATAAAGAACCATTTTACCTAACAAAAGATAGTTTTACAATAGAAACAATTAATGAAACACCGTCCAGACCTACAAATATAGTAGCTAGTCCAGGCGAAAACGCAATAACTTTGTCTTTTGTCGAACCCTATTCCAATAGTGAAATAGTAAATTATTTATATTCGGTAGATTGGGGAAATTTTAAGGCATTTAATCCTGCGCAAAAACAAAGTCCAGTGGTAATAAAAAATTTAGAAAATGGTGTAAGTTACGTAATATCATTAAAAGCTCAAAATAAGTATGGAATTTCAGAAAGTTCTGCTCCAGTAAATGTATTTACGGGATTATTGGGTTTACCAAATGAATAAGTGCGTTAAATTAAAATAGTAATATAATATATGTCAGAAAAAATACTAGAAAATGTTTCAGATAATAAAATATCAGAATTAATAATCAATAAAATATTACATAATGAAAATGTTAAATTAGACATAAATGAAGATTGTACGATTTCAAATTCGGGAACAGGCGAAAAAGAAACATTTAATGAAATGTATAAGATTGAAATAAATGAACCGTCCGATAAAGTAATATTTGAAAAATTTACTTATAAACAAATAGAAGATTATATAGAAAACACCTATTTTGAAAAGTATCATAAATATTCGACATCATTAGATATATTAGCTACTTATTTGAAAGGTCAAAAACTAATTTATATGGAAGCAAAATCATATTGCGATCATAACTTAAATTTATTAATGTTTCCGTCGATATTATTATCAACCGCATCAACAATTTTAGCAGGATTAATGTCAAATTTTGATTGTGTCGGTAATTGGCAATCCGTTATAATAGCGATAATAAGTGGAACAATAGCGTTTTTACTTGGAATAGTAAATTTTTTAAAATTAGATGCATCGGCTGAAGCACATAAAATTTCTGCACATCAATATGATAAACTACAAACAAATATAGAATTTTTATCGGGAAGAACATTATTGTTTAATTCAAAGTCAAATAATTCAGACACAAATGATATTAACTTAATTATGAGTGAAAAATTAAATGAAATAGAAAAAAAAATAAGTGAAATAAAAGAGACAAATCAATTTATAGTTCCCAAAGTAATACGAACAAAATACATAATAATATACAATACAAATATATTTTTAATAATTAAAAAAATAGACGACGTAAAAATAAGAAAAATAAATTCATTAAAAGAAATAAAAAATAGAATAAATTATTTACTCGCAATACTTGAAATTAAAAAAAGAAAAGATAAGAAAATCTCGATTAAAAAATTACAAATAAAAATAAAAGATTTATATGTAAAAAAAAACGAATGTTTAAAGGAAATATTATATTTAAAGTCCGCTTTTTCAATAATAGATGAGATGTTTGTTAAAGAAATGGAAAATGCGGAAATAATTGATAAAAATTGGTTTTCTTATTGGTTAAATTGTAAATATACGACAAACAAAATAAAAAACCCAAAAGAACTAAATAATTTTATTAAAAATATAATGGATCCTTACGGAAATTTAGAAAATAAAAATCAAACTATTTTACCCACAGATAAAGAATATAATTCAACTAATAAAATAGATTATATGGAAAAAGGGTTATTAAAAATTTTTAATTGGTCAAAAAAAGAAGAAAATAAATCGGCTGAGCCTACAACTTTTTATAATGAAGATTTTATTGAAGACCGACATAATACAAATTCTTCAATATCAGAAATGGATACATATGAAAATCTTAGAAATAATTCGTTATATTAACTAAAGCACATTTTTCTTAAATTATTAACAGAGGGTTTAATAGTAGAACCATTGTCAGCAAAATACAATTTTGTCGATTTAATATTTGCAATACGTTTTCTCTCTAAAAACCGTTTAATTTTTTCTTCAAGTAACATTTTTTTATATTCTTCGGGGGTTTGAGGTATTTTTACTTCGTTTAAAGATTGATTCATATTAGTATAATCTTTAAAATACTTATTATAAATATAATCGTTACCATTATATTGGTTACCATTATATTGGTTCTGCGGTATAGCAGGTCCCATTTGTTGTAACACACCGTTTTTTACGACTAAATTCATATTTGATAAAATATCTGGAAAAGTCACCTTTTTTTTCTTCGGTTTAACATAAGTTTCAGTTGTTTCCCAATATTTGTCTACATTATCGTTATCTTTAAAGTAATTATCATAATTTAAATTATGTTCATGTTGATACTCTTCGTGTGGATTACTGTTAAATTTTTCATTTAAATTTGGTTCATAAGTAAATTCGTTATATTCCCCATTATCTATATAATTAATTTCCATAAATATATATTATGAAATTATAATTAAACTAAATATTTAAACTCGTAAAAAATAAATATATTTAAAATATAAATATATGGAACCACAAGGAATAATATCTGTTGACATAAATGAAAACGGAAATTATAGTCACTTCGACTTTAAACCAGATTTACGAAGAGAGAAATTAATACAATTAGAAAACATATTAAATATACCAAGTATAAATATACCAATTGATAGACGTTTAAAAAAAAAACTAAATTTAAATAGAATAGCATATGTACAAGATAACGAAGAATTAAGCCCAATAATTGAAGATATGAGCTCTTACTATCCGTTATTAATGCCATTACAAATATCAAATAAACGAAATTCTTTGACGAAAAAAAGAAAATCAAAAAGAAAAAAATCAAGGAAGAGAACCTTTTAAGGATGATTTAACAACAGTTAATAATTCTATTTCGTCTTCGGAATAACTTCTTTTTATCTTAGAATATTGTTTTTGTTGATATTTTTCCATTTTTTTTGTCTGATAAAAACTAGAGGCATATAAAATTATATCGGTGTCTTCATTATAAATTGATTCAATATAAGTTCCTGTAATATTTTTTACATATTTAATAAATTGAATTAAATAATATATATCACTAAATAAAAATGTAATGACAACATTAGCACTATATAGGTTTAATTCAAAATCATAATCTTCATAAAATTTATCGCAGTCACAATATATACCAAAGTTAATAACGCTATTTTTCATTTCTGTGATGTTAGCGTGTTTATAAAGATTAAAAGACACTTCAATATTATAGCCCATTTTATACTTACTAAACATAAAATGAATTTACCAAAGAAAAACATTTAGACAATAATAAAAAATATCAAAACGAATGACGTTTCTTTATCGTTTTATTTCTCTTTCTACTTTTTTTATTTTTAATATTTTCAATAAACTGTTTGATTTTATTTCTCTCAAGTAAAATAATATCAATAATATTTTGAAAATAAGACCGAAATTGAGATTTCATTTTTTTTAAATCATCAACACAAATCCAACGTATTTCTGCTTTTTCAAAAATTTTAGTTTGTTTAATAATATCCGCTGGTAAATGAGTTTGTAAAAATCGTTGATTATTATTATAGTAAAATGGCAAATATTCATTATAAGGATAAAAAAAAATATGCATTCGGTATTTTTTATGGGTAGTATTAGGCGCCTGATAATCAATGTTATAAGTTCCTGGTTTTAATAAATTTTGAATATCTTTTTTATTTCCTAAAAACCCAGTAAACTCTTCACAAGCTTCTCTCAACGCAGTCTCATAAAAAGTTTCGTTATTATCTGTTCCACCTCCAAAATCAGAAAATCCTGGTGCAGAGTCTTCGTATTGATTTTCCTTTCCAAATAAAAAGTATAATTTATTATTATGTATTGTCGTAGGCAATATACCAGCTCCCATATATAAAGAACATAAAAAAGAATTACCAATAAGAAAAGGATAGAATACTGTTTGCTATTTTTATACTTCCTGTATCAGAAGGCTCAATATTAAAACTAAAATCAGTTTTATCCGTTAAAATAGTACTAATTTTTAACAAATAAAACTTATTAAAAGACTGACTTGTGAAAGTATATAACATAGTATTCCATTCTTTAATAATTTGATAAAAAGGTTTATATTGCAAATTAGTTGGGTAATAAATATCTAATAATATAATATTAATATTAGGTAACTTTGTTTGAATGCTTTTGATTAAATTTTTATAAGCAGAAAAGATAGACGTTAAAATAGTCATATCAGTTAAATTTTCTTGTTGTTCTTCATAATTAAATAATAAATCATTTGCACCAACAGAGAGAAATAGAAAAGTATTTGAATTATTAAAAAGAAGAGGAATATTATCTAATTGTCTATAAACATCAATAATTTTACTATTATCAGTAGCATAACAAATTGTATTAGGGTTTCTCTCTTTTACAATGTCACAAACACCTTTTCCGGTAGAAGTATATATATTATTATGTAATATACTATCCCCTAATAAGATGATATTTTTTGTTTTTGTTGTAAAATATTCTCTCGAACACTTTTGACAATAAGCGAGTAAAAATATAAATAAGGAGAGAATAAAAATATAAAAGAGTTTCATATATATAGTAAAATATTAAGTTAAAGTGTATTGAATAGCATTGGAATAATTAAGATTAGGTAGATAATTATAAGAAACTCTGGGCGCAAAATTACCGTTATAAATATTAACTACAATTACATTATAATTACCTGCAATCGCTTCGGTAGGTACGACAAAAGATATATTAAACGAACTATAATATGTAACAGAAATATTTTTAAACGAGCCAAAATTAACGTAGGTAATTCCGTCCGGTAAAAAGTTATCTCCAGTAATATATACTAATGAGTAGTCTCCCGCAATAGAAGTTGTAACCGATAAACTATAAATAACGGGAGTAAAACTAGGCAATATTTTCTTATATTTATAACAATTAGTATAAGTAGTATTAATATTTGTTAAAGAAATAAACGCTGACATTAATATAATAAAAGAAAATTAATTTAGTGTATAATTGCATTATCATCTGGTTTCTCTCGTAAATTACCTTTTAATTTAGATTGAGATAAATGGAAAAAAAGATATCCAATGCAAGTACCAACAATACCTCCTGCAATAATTTGAATTAAAGTATGATAACTAAAATATACTCTTTGATATAATGTAATAAATGTAAAACTAAGAAAAAGAAGTAAAATTTTCAAATTATGTTGGAGAGAAAAATAAATAAAGGATGACGAAAAAAAGGTTGATTGTGCGTGACCGGAAGGCATACCAAATATATCATAATAAGTGCCATCTTTAAATAGGAAGCGTTGTCTATTTTTAACGACTAATTCAAAATGTTTTAAATTATCGGATGGCCTAGGTTGTTTAATAATTTCCTTTAAAATAAGGTTTATAATAATATTAATGAGAAATCCTATATTATAAAAAGTATAAAGGACATGTTTATTCCACAAAAGATATATAGAAATTATATAAAGAATAATTGGCCCATTCTCTCCGACTAAGGAAAACAATCGTAATAAGTTACTCATAATATATTAAAATAATTTAAAAAGGAAATTATATATAAAGATAAATATGCTCTCTGATTTTTATCCGTGTTTAGTGTATGGTTTTTGTGAAGGCAATAATGAATATGTTTTAAATTCACAGTGGTTAGATGAAAAATACTCAGAAATAAGTATATTTGCCTTAACATTGGATGGAGTCTATTTAAAAGAGGCATGTTATGGTGTCCCTTGTACGTTAAATGAAGTAACAGGATCGATAACAATAAAACCAAATTATAAAGCAATGATAAATTTTTATAATAAATTTATAAAGTTACTTCCGGAAAGCGAAGCACAGTTAGGTTACTATAGCGTCATAAAAGGCGATTTTTCTACGCTTCTTCTTACAGAATATACTTTTGACGATATTGAAGACGAAGACGAAGACGATGATGAAGTCGAAGACGATGAAGATGAAGAAGAATATGAAGACGAAGAAGAATATGACGAAGATGAAGACGAAGATGATTGAACGCGATGACAAGTAAAAGGAAAATTTAAAACTTTTTAACCACTCTAATATTGATATAAACATTCACATATTAATGTAACACACCAATCATTTCCATTTAAATTAAGAACATTCCCTTTATCGTCAAGCAATTTAACAGCCATTCTCTCAATATTAATAGGCCCAAAATAAGTACGAATATTATCTTGTAAAGAACCGCTAAATTCTACCAGTAACGACCCAGTAGATAGTCCGGCTGTTTTAATAGGAATGGTTGCTAAAATATCTGAAGAAGTTGGCGCTTTTGCTAAAAACCTTGTAAGGTTATTACGGTTAGAATTGATTTGATTAATGGTATAAATTTGTGACTGTGTTAAAGTTCTTGGCGCGCTAGGTAATATAATTTGCGTAGAAGTATAGTCTTCTTCGTATTTACCGGCTATAAGTAATCCATTTAAAGGATTTGAATTTTGAAAATCAAATAAAGACTGATCAGTAACTTCGGTAATTATTTCAGTAAGATTATTACCTTTAGCTAATGGAGAGATACATGTATAGGGTAAATCAGGAGAAAAATAACTTGGAACTTGTAAAGTATTGGAGAATTGTGTAATAGAAACAAGCGAATTATTCACATGGTTTTGATTATAATCGTCGACAACTAATATTAAATATTTAGTCCCAGAAAGATTTAGTACAGCGGGTGCAATATTCCCATTAATAGCAACATTAATATAAGGTAAACGATACCCCATAAGCCAACCTAATGAATTATTAAAATAATTATTTGATTTACTTAAACAATTATTATTACATTGAAGAACTCCGGTAAAATCGTAGAATAATATAATGGTTGTGTCAGAACATGTAAAAATAGTAGAATCACTTACAATATAATTAACGCCATATAAATTAATAGTAATAATACCATTATTAATATTGTATTCAATAATATTTAAAGACGGGTCTGATATATTAAAAAATCCGGCGTTACTGAAAGAAGTATTTAAAGCAGTAACAAAATTTGTTGTTGAATAATTACCGGGAGCAATAGAAATAGGAACAGTATTATTTCCGTCAATAATCCATAAACAAGTATTTCCGTAAGCGGAATCAATAGTATACCAAGTATAAGGTATTTGATAGGAATAAAGTCGAATATTTAATGTATCTTTTAATGTATCAGAGAGATCAAATGTAAAATCAGTAGAACCAGAGTCTGCTCCATTCGTATATTGGCGAAACTGACTATCAATATTAATAAAACGAGTAATGGTATTTTTTAAATTAGGATTTAAAGAATCTTGTTTAACAGGCAGTTGAAAAGTATCTGTTGTAGCAATTTGTTCCCTATTCATGGGTGCGTGAATATTCCCAAAAACACCAATTTTTTGTTTTCTATCTGTAATTTTATTGGTTTGGTTTGTATCATCCTGTGTTAAATTTTCGTTTTCATACCAATCCATAACTTGTTTCTCTCCTGTAGGATAAATAGCATCAGATGAATTTGTATTTGAATTAGTAAATCCTTCAACAATAATTTTATTATATAAATTAGCATCTTTATGATAGGTTAACCCTTGTGCATATTGAAGTAATTGACTTTTAATTTGTTTAAAAAAAACAGCTAATTCAGGATTAGACCGTTTATATTTATTATAATAAAAGTCGGTTTTTTGATTAATTTCGGATGTGTCTATATCTTGAATTTCAAGAATAGCCATTAATTCTGAAATAGAATAATCTGAAACATTCGTACTAAAATTAGACATATTACTAATATATACTATAAATATTTAATAAGTAATAAGCAATATTATTTAATTAGATTTAGCATAAAAATGCATAAATACATTTATGATTTCTTTTTTAAAATTTCTATTTCTACATATTTCATTCATAAATAACTTGGAAGGGATTTGTGTAAATCCCATTCCCCTCTTTAAATGTGTTTTTCCTTTAAATAATATATAATCAAATATATCAACTAATGTCGGATCAAAGTCAAGTAATTGTTCGCGACTAATATAATATTTGCCAAAATAGAAATAACGGTTATAATTTTCTTCAGTATACATTTTAAAATATTTATCATATGTGGGTTTATTACGTATTAATCCAATTCCCTGAATTTGGTTAATTGTATTATTCATTTCAATAACAAATACGATAGAATTAGGTTGTATTTTATCTGTAATGGGTCTGGGTGCTGCATAAAAACACACAAGTCCCCGTTTTTTTCTATTTTCAATGTTTTCTCTCCAAGTATCATTATTAAATCGTGTAGATAAGAAACTAATAGTCATCTTTAATCAAACTATCTTCATTTAAAAATATTCATTTTTATTAATATATATAAATGAATTGTTGTATTTGTGGTCCTGTAAAAAATTGCGCCGCTTATTTAAAAAAAGTCTTTGAAAATATAGAGAAGATAGGAGGGCTATTTGATGATTATAAAATAATGATTTATTACGATAAATCAAGTGATAATACTTTAGATATTTTAAAATCTTATCAAAAAGAAAATCCAAGACTATTATTTTATGTGAATAAAAACCCATTATCACCTTTTCGAACACACAATCTAGCAATAGCTAGAAATTTTTGTTTAAGCTATGTTCGTGAAAGAAAAAACGAGTTCTATTATTTTATTATGATGGATTTAGATGACGTAAATAGTAAAGAATTAAATCTATATGCTTTAAAAACCGCCTTAAATGAAAAACAAGATCAATGGGACGGTTTATCATTTAATACATCTCCGTTATATTATGACATATGGGCATTATCAATTTATCCTTATTGTTTTAGTTATAATCATTTTAATAGTAATGATAAATATTATACTATTATACAAAAATATGTCGATGATTTATTAAAAAACAGAAAAACCTATTTACCTTGTATTTCATCTTTTAACGGGTTTTCAATATATAAAACACACAAGTTTTTAGATACATATTATGACGGTAGAATTAGATTAGATTTAATTTCGCAAAAAAATTTAGAAGCACATATGAAAGTAACCAGATCAAAAGTAATCTATAAAAAATATAGAACGGTAGACGGAAGATTTGAAGACTGCGAACATAGGGCGTTTCATATACAAGCATCGAAAAATAGTGGTGCAAGAATAATGATATCACCCGAAATATTATTTTATTGAAATAATTTAAAAAGTATATATTCTGTATAAAAATAACATACAGAATGTATAAAAAAGAAGAACAAGCCATACAAAAATTTCACGAATTTTTACTTATAAATCAACCCTTTTATAATAATCCGAACTGGAAAGAAACTTATAATCCAGTAATTCCATTAAAATTATATACATGTTGGCATACTAAAAAACTACCGCCTTTAATGAGAGAAAATTATCAACAAATAATAAAACGAACTCCCAGATTTGAACATTATTTATTTGACGAGGACGACTGTCGTACATTTATTCAATTGAATTTTCAAAAAGACGTATTAGATGCTTATAATAAATTAATCCCAAGTTCTTATAAATCAGATTTATGGAGATATTGTGTATTATATATAAACGGTGGTATTTATATGGACATAAAATTTACTTACGTAAATGGGTTTCGATTTATAGCACTAACAGAGAGAGAATTTTTTGTCAGAGATAGAGATATTGATGGTACGATGAGATTAACCTTGAATGGATTAATTAGTGTAAAACCTCGCAATGAAATAATGCTAAAATGTATTCATCAAATAGTAGAAAATGTTAAAAATAAATATTATGGCATAAATTGCCTCGACCCGACGGGTCCAGGATTATTAGGTAAATATTCAACCAAAGAAGAAAAAATGAATATGGAATTATATTATGAAAATATAAAAATACCAAATGTTATGGATAGTTGGGTAATTGTTTTTAATAACACAATCATATTAAAACAATATGACGGATATAGAAAAGACCAAACAAAAGAACATTATTCAACATTATGGGCAAAAAAACAAATTTATTTAACCTAATGTAGAAATTAATTTTTGTACCATTGGTTCATAACGTATATTATTTAAACTTTCTTCTAATTTATCCCATGGCGTCAACTTATTTAATGCTTCAATTCCTTTATCACAAAACATATTTAATAAAACTGGACTAAATCCGGATAACATAGACGTATTTTTTGTGGTTGATAAAGTTGGGAAACCAGATGTCGATCGTAAATTCCAAAATAAAATATGAGGAGGATTATAAGGTCTTCCCCACACTTTTAAACCGGCATTTTCGTACTCTAAACGAATAACTTCATATAATGACTTATCATTACGGACTGATTTATCTGCCATATCAATTTGCATATCCGATAAAATAACTAAAACCAAATCTTGGACGTCTTCGGGTGATAATTTATTTTGAATTATGGCATTTAATATCATTAATAAGGCTGCCTTAAAATTGGTATTTGCTCCCCAATCCGCTTTTTTTACATATTGAACTTTTTTTACAAAATCATCTTTAAAGAGATCTAAATTTAACCAAGTTGGCTTGGCACTAAAAGTCATTACACGATTACCTAACATAGATTTATCAGCAATGCGAATACTTAATCCGATTGCGGCATAAATAGGATCACCTTCCATTGATCCCGATACGTCAACCATAGGTATCATTTTTGTAAGCGTGTTGTTTTGTGATGCGTTATCATTCCATTGTGAGTTAAGTATTGTTTTTTCCAATAAATCAACATCGACATTACATGAAATTGCCTTTTTAACAAAATCGACTATGCTAACACGTTTACCTTTAATATTTTCATTATTTTTAATTTTATTATCAATAAAATTTTGAAAATTTATCGCACATAATACTCTATCCTTTTCATAAGTACTATCTTTTTTTTTATTTAAAAACGCCGATGTTTGATTTTTCAGAGAAATAGAAGTAACATTGTTAAAGTTTATTTCTGACCAACGTTTATCACATTGTTTTATTTGTAATGTATCTAATTTACTGTTTAACGTCGATAATAGTTTACGATAATGAGTACAACATTTACGAAACGCTTTTGTCTTACTTTCATCGGTAATCGCTGTTTGCATAAATTCCTTAAAATAATCTTCCGCAAGTAAATAAAATAACCATCCAAAAGCAGAATTTTCTCTAGGAACCCATTTCGCCACTAATGATATTTTTTCGTCAATATTTTCATAATCTGTTTTAAGTTGTTTATTCATTAATTTAACTGCGTACGTAATCATAGGATGAATATTATCAATATATAATTTATGTTTTTTATCAAAACAAAACTGACAAAATTTTTTAATATCTTTCCAAGAACCATAAGGGTGACGACCATTTTTTTCTGTTACTAAACACTCTAATGCGTACATAGCTAAAGTAGAACTATAATCGTACCATACATAAATCATCATATAAGTTAACGCATATTCTCCTTTACCACTAACAATGTCTCGTGTATGTGCAATCATTTTATAAAGAATAGTTAAATAATATATATTTGCGTCTTCTTTAGAAACAAATAATTTTGTTAATAAATTTCTTAATTGTGTTTCTAGAGACGAAAACTGATTGTCGCTAACTCTAGTTAGTTGAAAATAAAATTGGCAAATATTTTCTCTAATATTATTGGACCATGTATATTCAACATGACCGTTTTCACCAAATTTTTTTGGAGTATAATTATCGAGAGCATTTATCATAGACAATATTATAATAACTAATATATCTTTATATAGTTATTTACAAGATAATCCGTTTTGTAATATTGTTTTTAGTAGGTATCCGTTTTTTTGTTTTACAATGAGACAATGATTTTTGTTTTTCACATAAAATAATAATAAGATCGTTTAAATCATGGAACATATGAATAGATTTATCAAAGTAAATAGTATCAACACGTTTAATATCTGAAAAAAATTCAAACTTATCTGAGTTTTTAATAAAAAAGCAAATATCTTCGCAATCTAAATTTATGTTATATTTTAAAATAGATAATAAACGATATTGAATAGAATTTTCGTAAGACGCTTTTTTTATAATTTCTAAAATTTCAGATTTTGTTATACAATTGGGAACAGACATTAAAAAAGAATCTTGTTTTATTTTTTCAATCTCAAAGGTTTTATTAACATAAATAAAAAATAAATTCGTATAATATAAATTTTCTTTATAAAAATCTTGGTATAATTTATCGGTATTTTCAAATTTTTTTATCCAGTCATCATCTAATTGTTCACTTTCAATATCCATAATAAATATATATATATTACAAATAGTTATTAAACTTAATTACCATAATCTTCGTAATAATCATCTTCGCTATTATATTCTACAGAACTGTTTTCTTCTTCATAAATTTCATCTAATTTATCAAAATATTCATAGTCATAATTTGGTATATGAAACATTCTTTCGTATTCTCCTTCTCCCCACATTCTATTATATATTTTTTTTCTATTTTCATGTAAGGCTACAAGAGAATTAAGTACTTTATATTTATCCTCTTTTTCAATAATTGTTGATGGACCTTCTAAAAATACCGTTTTGTTCGTTTTTTTATCTTTGTAAATATATGTCCAACCAGGTCTTATAATTTCTATTTTATCAGCGTTACTAACTGCATTTTCGGTCTTAACTTTGTCAATAAAGGATACTTTATTATCAATCACAGGTTTAACTGATACTTCGTTTTTACTTATTTCGGGAAAATCAGATATTGAAAAGCCAGTGTCAACTTTTTTATGATTTTTAAAAATATTGTTTTTCATAGTTTAATAATATAAAATATATAAAATACGGTGTTGTTTAACTAACAATTATAAGAGTTTGTTTATTTCATTTTTTTTTTTAAACAATTTAAAGATACCAAGACTAATTAATTAAAGCTCTTCTAACAGCAATACACAAAAACGGAAACTTATTTAAAAATTTAAATTTAAAAAAAGAAAGTATTTTTACAGAAGACCGCAAATAAAAATTATGATATTAAATATCATCTATATTAATATATTCTTCTTCTTCGAAGAAGACGGATTTAGATTTTCCCGATTTTTTTTCTTCGACTTGTTTAGAAATTAAATCCATATATTCTTGCTCTTTTTCGTCCGCAAATATGATATGTTCTTCATCTTCTTCTTTTGTTGACGATAAATATCCTTTATCATTTGTAATAAAAATTGACCAATTAATATTTATAACAGTACTTTTTAATTTATCTTTTTCATAATCATTATAAACTTCTAATAAATCACATTGTTCTAATTTCGTCTTATCTTTACTTGAAGATACCCAGTCACGTAGACCGATAAGAACCCATGAACCATTATTTATAAAATTATCTCGTTTACCACGTGTCTTAAATTTACCGCGTATAAAACAAAGACGAGGTGTGTTATCAATACAAATAACATTACACATACCCCCTCCTAACATTTTAGTCACTTGTCCGTACAATTCAGATTCATTTTCAGACATCCTTAATGATGTCGATGGTTTTGCAGTCATAAATTTTCTCGCTTGCCCTTTACTTTTATTTCCGCCGGTTACGTTTTTAACCATTTTTATTTAATTATAAAAAATATAAATAAATTATTATTTAATTTCATTTTTTTTTTATTGAAACCTATATTTACAAATATGTTTATACCTAAATTCATTTAGATATAAACATATTTATCTAATTTGGACGAATTTTACAGATTCAGAAAATGAGTGAATATAATTATCATTATTTACCATAAAATTTTAGCGGCATAATACCCAGGTGTGCCTTTAATATGCGCGTCTTTTTTATGACGAATATAATATAGTCTTCTTCTCTCTTCAGCCAATTCTTTATTTTCTTTTAAATAAGTTGGATAATCTTTATAATTGATAGCTCCAATAGAGCAAAGATAAATATATTCTTTCGTATTTTTATCAAAACGAAAAACGTCAATTTTTTTATCCTTTTTATAACTTGGTTTAATAATGACTCCCAATTCTTTTGCTTTACGGTAAGAGTATTGCGTAATATGATACATTTATATAATATAGACAAAAAAAGGTTATTTAAAAATTTAAAGAAATAACCGATAACTAAAATTTTTATTTATTATTTACTTTTAAATGATAAGGCGTGATTTTCCAAAACCAAGGAAAATTATAAATTACTTTAATATCTTTTCCTTTTAAAAATAGATTTTTTGCTAATTGTCCGTTTTCATTATCTAAAAATTCACTAAAATATATTAATACTGTATTGAACGTTTCTCTACTTTTAAAAATAAATTTAATGCTGTTTATTTTAATCATATTAATTTCATTTAATGTGTTATAAACATCTTTTTCGGATATAGTTAATCCGACACGTGGAATACATAAAATATGTACGGTCATTTTTGTTATTTGTTTGTATATGTTTAAAAGATTTCAATTTTAAATTAAAAAATCTTTTCTTTTATTAAAAATAGATATATATATATAAATGGTAAAAAAAGGCACTACATTTTATAGAAGAGGTATATCAAATAATAATTTCGTATTTGGTTCGTTAACAAATGCTAATTTAGTAGCATTTAATATATCCCAACATAATTTAAATTTACCAAAAATCAATAATGTACCTACCCCAACACCGACACCACCGACACCACCGACAATTCCAAATGCCCCTTCTTTGTTAACTGCCGAAATAACATCTGATAATAGTTTAAATACAATTACTTTAACAAGTTCGGTTCCTTATAATGGTGGAAGCCCTATTACAAGTTATATTTTTACAAATGAAACAACAGGAGTATCACAAACAGAAGAAACAAATAGTTCAACTTTTACAGGATTATCCATTACGACTGCTTATCGTTTTAGTGCGGTAGCAGTGAATTCTGTTGGTACATCGGCATTGTCTTCGACCGCACATACTGCTTATATATCTTCTGTAACTACGGGAAACACTGCATTTTTAGCAAATATGAATTTTGCCGGATTAGCCGCAGATGCCTCAAGTAATTTATTGTCAGTAGAATTTAGTATTGCTCCAAAGACGGGTTCAACCACAGAACCTATATCCGCAACGTATTATTTAGATTATTTAATAGAAAATAATTTAGTCAATTTTAATACCAATACCTTAACATTACCCATTTTTGGACTATATGCCAGTAGTAATACAACAACAAACACGGTAACATTGACGGCAAATACAGTCCAAGGATTTACATCTACTTACACGTATACAATAACAACGACTGCCTGGAATGATACTTCGGGTCTTTATACAAACCCAACAATAACTACGGCTAGAAATAATTCTATCCCATTAACTTATTCTTTATTTTTGATGAAAAATTTAACAAATGCACAAGTTGGACCGATAATAATTGATGTTGATGCCGAAGTAAGATGGATAAGTCAAAGTTCTCCAACACATGCAATGTCTTTATTAACAAATAAATTGACAAATAAATTAAATGAGGTATTTATTGGAATTAATGCCACCTTACAAAAAATTGATTTACCTACCGCAACAGAAACACAAGTAATAAATTATACAAATGATATTTATGACATTAATAATGATGACCATCATAATATTGATTATGGCAAATATTTTAATAGTATGTTGATAGATTGTAATACAGGCGGTAATACGTTGCCATATACATTAGAATGTGTTATAATAGAATCTGATGTATCTGGAAATATAATTCGTTATTTTAATTTTTCTAATATTTTATCGACTTTTATATTTTTGTCGGGAGACAATCCATTTCAAATAGAAACAAATAATAAACCATTTATTCCATTAAATAATAATAACAATTCCGCCGATTGGTTTCATAATAATGCTGCTTGTTATTGGCCAACTTATAATGAATTTGTTGCTTCAAGTAGAGAAAATGCGGTATTTGCAATAGATTACGATAATCCATATAATGTAAAATGGATATTAGGCGATTTAACAAAAGCATGGTATACTTTATTTCCAAATTCATTAGCGCAAAAAGCATTAATAATACAGGGAAGTGGTATTTATCCAATAGGACAACATTCGGTAGAAATTACACCAGATGATAATTTAATTTTATTTGATAATGGGCTTCATAGCTTTAATCAAGTACCTGCTGGTCTAAACCGAAATTATTCTGCAGGCAGAGTATATTTTATTGATCGTGTAAATATGCATGCAACTGAAATTTTTACTTTTAATATGGGGGAAACCATTTCTAGTACAATAACTTCAAGTTTTTATGCGGTTGGTACACCTGATAATACGACTTATTTGGCAAATTTTGCCTCAGCCAGTGGCGGACCAATTTTAATTGGTGTCGACGCAAGTTTAAATATTGCTTTTAATTATCATTATCCTAGAAATTTTCTAACTAGTTGGAATGCACTACCTGTTTCATTTAATAATTTACAATTTGTTTCACAACCAATTAATGCTCCTTCTACTGTAACCAATGTTACTGCGGTTGCAAGTAATAAACAAGCAGTAGTCAGTTGGAAATCTTCAATTGGGACCACTGGGTATGGCGCTCCATTAACTTATACAGTAGTTTCAACACCAAGTGTCGGAAATGTTACTGTAAGTTCTATTAATACATCCGCATTAATAACTGGATTAACAAATGGTACTACATACACATTTAAAGTATATGCGTCAAATTCTTATGGTAATTCTGTGAATTCAAGTGCGTCAAATTCTGTTACACCAAATACAGTTACAAATGGATGTGCAAATTTTTCAAGCCCAGGAAATTCAGTATATTATTATGACACATCTTTTAATATATTACCTTATAATTCAAATACATTTACTATTGAAGCTTGGATTTATATGACTCAATCACCTGTTATAACTATAGAAAATGAAGGACCAAAAGTAACTAACTTTGTTACTTTAATAGGAGATACTGATATTACTGATAATACTGGTACTGGCTGGAGATTTGGTGTAACTAGCAACAGAAATTTATCTTTTTATTGGTATACCGGTGGATTTAATACTGCTGTTGGTAACCAAACTATTCCATTAAATGTTTGGACACATATTGCTATATGTGTTGATTATAATTTTAAAGTGAATTTCTTTATAAATGGAATTAAAGAAACCAATTTATCTGGTACTACAACAATGACAAATAGACCTCAAAATAATCATTATATTTGGCTTGGTCAATATAATTCATATGGCCCTAATTATCAATATGGATATTTAGGTGGATTAAGAATAGTGAATTATTTACCAGTTTATTCAGGAAATTTTACTGTTCCAAATTCACCTTTTTCAAATACACAACCCGCTGGCACAAATATTTCGGCTATTTATCCTGGTCAAACTACTTTTTTATTGAATATGCCAAATAATAGTAATTATTTAAATGACACTTCTGTTAATGCTTATTCTGCAAATATAATTGGAACTGTTAATTTTGTTAACGAAAATCCGTTTACATAAATAAATTTTTGGTAAACAATATTTTATTGCTAAAGAAAAAAAATTGAAATGCTTTTTCAACTTATCAGAATATGCACCCCCAACTCAAAAATACAAACTCAAACACAAACTAACTTAAACCAAACTTTAAAAATGTCTGCTTTACAAAACAATATTAGTCTTTATATTCCTCATGTGTATACAAATTACACAAAAGAGAGAATTACAGAAGTATTTGAAAATAAGTTTTCAATTGGTAAAATCAAAACTATTGACCTAGTTGCAAAACTTGGAAAAAATGGTATGACTTTTAACGCAGCTTATATTCATTTTGAATATTGGTATGATAATGATTTTGCAAGAGCTTTACAAATAAAGGTCTTAGATATAAATCAGGAAGCAAAACTCTATTATGAAGAGCCTTGGTACTGGATTGTCTTAGAAAACAAATCAAAAAGACTTATCCCAGGAGAGAGAAAAATCAGAATTTCGTTAGATAATTGCGAAAGTACTGAAACTCTTCCCTTAAAAGGACCTTCACCAGTTAAAATTTTACCGGAAACGGTTTATCGTGATGAAACAATTACGAAAAATAATTTAAATAACGAATTTATGAAAAAATATGAAGAATTAGAAATATCAACAATGGATGATGTTTTATCTGAATGCCCAGACCAATGTGTAATTGACTTTATTCAAAATATTGAAGAAGAGGAAATCAATTATTTAATTACAATTGACGGTAGATACGTTCAAGAATTAGAAACAGAAAACAAAAATATGCAAATGCAATTGCAATATTTACAAAATATGTTACAACAACAGTGGATGCCACAACAATTTATGATGTATAATCCGATGTTCTATCAAAATGTAGTTTAAAAATAAAATGTAATTTTAATTTAAAATGAAAAAGTGAGGCACTTTGCCAATATATTTTTTTACGTTTTTTCTCATAAATTAAAAAATTGATTATGTTAAAATTATTTAAGTAAAATATAAATATAAAATGTCTCGTTTAAATGAAAAGTTTATTGAATTATTTGAAAACTTGTCAAATATAATGGCAAAAAAAGGGGATACGTTTCGCTCAAAAGCTTATCAAAAAGCGGTAGAAACTATAATGACGTATTCAACCGATATTTTATCACCAGATGATTTAAAAGGATATCCGGGAATAGGTAAAACAATTATAGAAAAAATGCACGAGTATGTTGAAACAGGAACATTGAGTGTTATTGAAAATGAAAAATCTAATCCGTTAAATATATTAACAAATGTCTATGGTATTGGTCCTAAAAAAGCAGAACAATTAATTGCAAAAGGGATTATATCAATAAATGATTTAAGAAATAATTTACACGAATTAAATGATAAACAAATTATTGGAGTAAAATACTATGAGGAATTATTAGAGAGAATACCAAGAACCGAAATTGAAGAATATGAAAAAGTATTTAAAGAAGTAGCAAAAACTGTAAATATAACAAAATTATCAATAGTAGGTAGTTATAGGAGAGGAAATGAAACATCTGGTGATATTGATGTAATACTTACTACAGATAATCCGAATGCGTTTATTAATTTTATAAATATTTTAAAAAAGCAAAACATTATTACTGAAATTCTTTCAAGAGGGTCCAGTAAATGTTTAGTAATTGGAAAAATTAAAAAATCTGTGTCAAGAAGGATTGACTTTTTATTTACAAGTCAAGAAGAATATCCATTTTCAATACTTTATTTTACGGGAAGTAAAATATTTAATACAGTTATGCGTCAACACGCATTAAATTTAGGATATACTATGAATGAACACGGAATATATAAAATGGTGGGTAAAAAAAAAGGAGAAAAAGTAGCGCATTCTTTCCACGAAGAAAAAGACATATTTGATTTCTTACAATTAATCTATAAAGAACCGATAGATAGAGTTGACGGAAGAAGCGTTATTAAAAAATAGAAAATAATTTTAATATAAAAAAAATTGAATTATTTTTTTATTTTTTACTTAAAGCAATCACGATATAACTATGAATCACATTCAAAATTTTAAAAAAAACGGAATTTCTGTTTTACAGGCATTATCTGAATCGGAATTAATTTTAATCTTAGAAAAAGCCAGTGATGCTTATTATAATGATAAAGAAATTATGTCCGATGTGGAATATGATATTATTTATGATTATTTTGAAAATAATTTTCCAGAAAGTAACTTTTTAAGTTCGTTAGGTGCCCCCGTCGAGCAAAAAGTTACTTTACCGTATAAAATGCCTTCTATGGATAAAATAAAACCCGATACGAAAGAATTAGAAAAGTGGATGAATAAATATGAAGGGTCTTACGTTATTTCTTATAAATTAGACGGCGTTAGTGCGCTCTATACGACAGAAGGGGATGTACCAAAATTATATACAAGAGGAGACGGAGTACAAGGACAAGATATAAGTCATATTATACCTTATCTATTACTCCCGTCCACTAAAGGACTTGTTATAAGAGGTGAATTAGTAATTTCTAAAGAAAATTTCGTAAATAAATACAAAACTAAATTTGCAAATCCAAGAAATATGATCCCTGGACTAATAAAACAAAAAACTATTGATGAATCAATTATATTAGATGTTAAATTTGTTGCATATGAAGTAATAAAACCAATATTAATCCCGTCTTTACAATTAACATATTTAAATTCATGTGATATTGAGTGTGTATTCTTTACAATAAATAAACAAATATCAAACGAATATTTATCTGAACTTCTTGTAAATGCACGCTCTTCCTATCTATATGAAATAGATGGTATAATTGTAACAAATGATCAAACATATGAACGTGTAAATATATGTAAAAATCCGGAACATGCATTTGCTTTTAAAATGGTTTTAACCGATCAAATTGCGGAAGTAAAAGTACTTGACGTATTATGGAATGTCAGTAAAGACGGTTATTTAAAGCCACGCGTCCAAGTTGAACCAGTAAATTTAAAAGGCGTACTTATTGAATATGCTACGGGATTTAATGCATCATTTATTCGTGACAATAAGATAGGTATAGGTTCGGTTATTGAATTAATACGTAGCGGAGATGTAATTCCTTATATTCGTAAAGTACTTGTTCCAAGTAGTGAACCAAAAATGCCATCTATTCCATATAAATGGAATGAAACCGGCGTAGATGTATTAGTACAAGATTTAAATTCAAACGAAGAAGTAAAAGCAAAAGTAATAACTCAATTCTTTCAAAAAATAGATGTAGACGGATTAAGTTCTGGAAATATAACTAGAATAATTGGAGCAGGATTTGATAGTATCACAAAGATTTTACAAATGTCACAAGGCGACTTTTTAACAGTAGATGGGTTTAAAGAGAAAACTGCGACAAAGTTGTTTAACGGAATAAAAAACAAAATAGAAGAAGCATCTTTAATTACGCTTATGACCGCATCAAATTCATTTGGTAGAGGGTTTAGTGACAAAAAATTTGAATTAATATTAAAAGCATATCCCGATGTTATAATATCAAACGAAAGCGAAAGTATAAAAAAAGAACGTATAATGGCAATTAAAGGTATCGCAGAAACATCGGCAAATTCGTTTATTGAAAATATACCTAAATTTATTGAATTTATGAATGAAACTGGGCTAACAAGTAAACTTACGTCAAGTACTAGTCAAATAAGTAATACTATGACAACTAATCCATTGTTTGAAAAATCAATTGTTATGACTGGGTTTAGGGATAGTATATTAGAAAATAAGTTAAAAGCGTTAGGCGTAAAAATAAGTTCAAGTGTATCAAAGAATACTTTTGCGGTATTAGTACCGGGAGCTAAAGAAACAGGAAAATTAAATGACGCAAAAAAGTTAGGTATTCCGATTATATTAGTAAACGAATTTAAAACAAGTTATAATTTATAATATGTAAAAAATTAATTAATTACATTTTTTATCTGAATTACAAATCTAATTCTAATGTTTCAACTAAATTTTTTTCAATTTTATCAAACATTTTTTCGTATTTTTCAATTTCAAATTTAATTTTATTATAAATAGGCATAATAACAAAAGAATCACAATTCTTACAACGTTGAAATTCAACAATATGATATGAATTATTTTTACCACGATATACATTAATTTGAGTAAGCTCATCCGAATATTCAAAATACCAAACTGATTCAGAATAATCATTTTCAAACGTAAGGTTTAAAATATTGTTTAGACAATTATCAATAATATTAGCTATTTCACAAATTTCTAATTTTGTTTTAAAAGAAAGAGGTAAAATAGTATAGGGTTCTAAAGGTGCATAATATTTAACAAATTTCTCTTCATTAATATGTTGAGAGGAAAATCCAAGAAATTCTAAACTGCTAAAATCGCCAAGATCGCCGGGCGATCCAAAATTATATGGCATTTCCGGAATTCCAGAAAGTATGATAGCGGTTTCGGTTTCGTTAATCATTTAGTTACTAACTTTTTAGTATATTAAAAAGCATTTCAATTTTTTATTGAAATGTAAAAAGATTTGAACAAATAGATAAAATATTTGTATTAATATTCAAATTCATATTCAATAGTAGATATTAAATTTTGTTTAATATTTTTAGATAAGATTGTTTTAGCTTTA
>Ga0214923_10001013_pt1 | contig 41009 bp, 45 predicted proteins | sample LL1510_MetaG_FD_177993 | JGI IMG/M metagenome (GOLD analysis project Ga0214923, IMG submission 177993) | Freshwater microbial communities from Lake Lanier, Atlanta, Georgia, United States - LL-1510 | ecosystem: Environmental > Aquatic > Freshwater > Lake | place: USA: Georgia | collected... | reverse complement strand
CCCACCAAGGACCGCCGCTGCGTGTGCGGGATTTCATAATAATAAATTTTGGCGCAACACCAAGACCGTGGCCGACGGTAAATTCTCCGTTGCTACCGCCGCTATTAAACGTAACCACGCTGAACCCCGCCGTCGCATTAGCCCTCACCGTAGAAGTGATGGAGCCTTGTGTGTTCGTGACGGTGGAGCTTCCGGCGTCCCAGCACCATCCGACATAAGTGTCGTTGTTGTTGTTGACTTCGGCGTTAGCGCCCAGCGTGAAGCCGGCGGAGTCAAACGATGTCAGTCTGTCAGATCCGGTCTGCTCTGCATTGGTGTTATCTGAGCCTAAAAACTTGGTAGCGCCACGGATAATGTCAAATAGGTTGTGACTGGCAGCAAGGTTTCGGCGTTTCAGCCATACAAAATCTGGGCTGAACCCCAAATTTGAGATGGACTTGGTGCTGCCATTGCCCGTGTAAAGCGCCACGTCCATCACCGTATTAGGCTTTGTGACTACTGGCGCGGGCAGGTTGGCCGTGCAGAGCGCCTTGAAGCCGCTGGGGGCCGTGTAGGCGAAGGGGCGTTGGCCGAAGTTAATGTCAACGGTTGCAGCGTTGGTATGAACAAAAGGAACGATGTCAGACCCAAGATTTGAAGGGCTGAGGGTGCTAGCTCCCGCTGTGCCATTGCGATAAAAATTGATTGTATTTGCGTCTCGATCAACTGCAACGCCTAGTGTATCGCCAACGCCAATAGCAGACAGAAAACCACTTGTTGACGTGCCATTCCCGTTGTACCTGTTGCCACCTTCATCAACTCCCATCGTGTTGCTTGTGGATGGAGTAGTAGGCATTGCAAGTGCTTGTATTCCGATGACGTAGCCAGCAGTTTTTTGAGAAGGCGTGACTTCAAAGTACCATTTGCCTGAGGATGGGTATCTAATCGTTGCGTGTGAATTGGTAAGCCCAGACTGTTGGAGGTTGCCATTAGCTAAGCCGCCAGTATTTGTCGTGGAAAGTGGGTTGAACGTTGCATAGTTTCCACGCACCTCACCACCCACGCCCGTATCCGTCTGCGCCCCATTAGTGGGAACGTCTACTAAGCTGTCGTTTCCTGCACCAGCGGTGACGGAAAGGTTATTCGGAGTCCAGTTATTGCTCAGCCCAGAAGTGTCCTTCCCTAATGTGCTGGCGGTTGCTGCCGAGTTATCCGCAAAATCGAGGTGGAACCCATTTGTACCGTATGTACCGCTAAAGGCTTTCGGGATGAGCTGCCCGGTGGTGGCGTCGGTTTCGGTGAAGCTGCTGGGGTCGTATGCGGTGCCATCGCAGAAGTGGATGTCGGCTAGGTAAGCTGCCAAATATGAACCGGCTACATTTGTTGCTTGTCCACCAATAAAATGACTGTGCGCCCCGTTGACATAGGTGTCAGTATTTTGCGCCAAGTTATTGTTAGTAGCAAAAGTCGTTATTTCGACTCCATTCCAGTAGATTTTTAGGCGATTTGCTGCAGTAGCTTGAGTTGTGTCGCACGCAACAACTAGGTGCCCCCAAGCTGAATAATCTCTGAAAACTTGGGATGAAACCCTTAAATACGTACTGTTGCTATAAAAATCAAATGTATCTAGGCTTGCTGAAAGAATACCAAAACCAAAGTATGTGGTCGCCGTCGCGTTCCAGGGATCATTGGTATTGCCAGCCGCAAAAATAAAACCAGACTTGGATTGCGTTCTTTTTACCCAAGCAGCAAACGTCCAGGTCTTTTGATTGGATGCGGACCCCGGAGCGCGCCCACAGTAGGCACTGTCACTAGCATTGAAGCGGAGGGATCTACTAATCTGGTATCCACCAGCGGCAGCGGCACTTTTTAGTAGTAGTGGATTGGCGGAACCTGGAACTAGCATTAGCTCAAATTGGTAATAAGGGTGGCTGTAATCTGCGTAGATGATTGCACTGCATATACCAAACAATCACGGGCATTAGCAGTCGTCGTTAATGTTGGCGCGGTGCCGCCAGTAAAATCCCAATAACTACCATAAGCCAATGTGCGGCTGCCGGTGCCGTCTTGCGTGATCCAAATCGCACCGCTTTGTCCTGCCGTCAGGTTACTTGGATTAGCCAATGTGCGGTTGCCGCCGAGCGTGACCGAAAAGTTGTTCGCCGCCGCAAAATCGGGAGTGATCGTTGCCCCATCAGTCAGCGCCGAGATTGTCCCCCGCTGTGCTGCGCTGAATGATTGCGCCGAGTTGGTAACGGCGACGTTGCTGATCGCGCCGGTGCTGCCATTAACTGACAATACGCCAGTATTGCTGACTGCGGTGCCAGCAACTGAAATGCCCGAGCCAGCAGTAACCACCGTGATGTTGGCTGAGCCGTCAAAGCTCACGCCCTGGATGTTGCGGGCTGTGGCCAGCGCCGTGGCTGTGCTGGCGTTACCGGTGAGCGCTGCGCTAATGGTGCCAGCCGAGAAATTACCCGACGCATCCCGAGCGACAATTGCGCTTGCGGTGTTGGCGTTGGTTGCCGTTGTTGCACTATTGCTAACCTTACCAGCCGTCGAGATCGTGGCGAGCTTGGTATCGGCGATAGCAGCGCCTGAGGCGATGTCCGCGTTGACGATTACGCCGCTGCCAATCGCTGCAGTGCCTGCGCTACTGATGGTGATGTCGCCACTAACTTTGCCAAAGGCATAATCAGTGATGCGCGTGGCAGCAGCCTTGCGATTGGTGCCGCCCCCGCCATCGTCAACAATAAACAAATCAACATCAGCAAGAGCCGCGCCAATGTCAGTGCCGCCGTCAATATCGATGGCGCTGATGCCCACCTTGTTGGCAGTGCTGATCGTGGCGAGTTTAGTGTCTGCAATCGCTGCGCTGGCATTGACATCCGCGTCAACAATTACGCCAGCAGCAATAGAAGTAACGCCTGTATTACTTATAGTTATATCACCTGTTACTGCGGTGCTAGTTGCTACGTTTGCGCTGTTGCCTAGCACAATATTGCCGCTAGTTAACGTCGCAAGCTTGCTGTACGCAATAGCAGCACCGGCAGAAATATCAGCATTGACAATGCTTGCATTGCCGCTAACAATAACCGTACCAGTTTCATTTGGTAACGTTATTGTTCGATCTGCCGTAGGATCAACAACCGCCAATGTTGTCTCAAAAGCATTTGCTGTAGAACCTTCAAAACTTAAGCTACCAGCAGTACCGATTTCTAAATTACCTGTTACCGTACCACCTGTTAGTGATAACTTTTCATTATTTACTTCTTCAATTGCTGCTTGTACGTTATTAGCTGCAATTGTGCCTTCTGGTGAAAATGAAACTTGTGATGCACTAACGCTAGTAAATGTTTGGCTTACGTCAATTTCTGTCCATTGAATACCAGTTGACAAAATAATATCAGGCGGTGCTAAAGCAACATTCGGTGCATTACCGCTAGTAATGGTGCCTGCTTCGCTTACAACTAGATAGTAACGGTTATTAGCAGTAGCAGCGGCAGGTAATGGTGAACCTGATACTAAACCAATAGCAGTACCTTCTGCTGTAACTGATGCCACATGGCCTGTGCCACCACCAACACTTGCATCAAATGTACCGGCAAATACAATCTCGCCAACTGAAATACCAATTGGCTGGAAAACGTTCCCATCGAAAAGGAACAGATCTCTTGAAATTGGGTTAAAAAAGAACTGGCCAATATGATCAGCAGTTGGTTGCGTATCGCCGATTTTAGATACTGCGTAATTAGCTAACTTGGCACCTGTGATTGTATTAGCTGCAATACGCGCAATATCAACGCTACCAGTTGTAATCTTGCTCGCATCAAGACTTGGTATATCGCTTGCTGTTAATGCTGCCCCTGCGGTAACAACACCTTTGCTGTTTACAGTAACTTTTGGATATGCAGTGCCACCTGCAACGTTTGCCTGTGTCGCCAACAGCAATTGGTTGCTGCCATTTAGGCCAAACTCACTACCAATCTTGATGCCGCCTAAGTCACTTGTTGTAGCAACAGCAGTAGACAAAATGCCATTGCCATCAACAGCTAAACCAGTTCCTGCTATAACAGCACCTTTTACTGCATTAGTGGCAACAGGTAAATCTGACGCAACTAATGCAACAGTGCTAACAATATGACCCTGTGCATCATATGTAATGCCACTGCGAGTGCTGGCACCACCTGCAACTGTATTGCTATGGGATAATGCACCACCACCTGTTAACGCTAAACCACCTGCTGCTGGTACTGATACACCACCAATAACAGCAGATGTAGCAACTGGTACATCAGCACCAACTAATGTTGTGCCAGCAGTTACATGGCCTTTAGTATCAACTGTTACTTTTGTATAGGTGCCAGCAGTTACACCACTTGTTGCGTGTTCGAGGCTACCAGTACCTGCATTTCTGACAATCGGGCTGGTAGGTGCCACCAGTTGCAAATTGTTAGAACTAACTGTTACGCCACCAGTAGCTGGGATGGTGGCAGTATCAAGTTTGGAAGCTGCAATCGTACCAGCACTAATATTGCTGCCATTAATGCCGCTCAGATTAACCTTGGCTACTGGTATTGACGCATTATCTACTAAGGCAGCGCCTTGCTGTACTAAATTTTTAACTGTAATTTTCTTGGTATCACTAGCTGAAATGGAATAGATAGGTAACACATCGTCTGTATCTGGTGCTGCTAAAACACCTAGGGAAGCTATAACCTGGTCAGCCATTACAAGTCTTCTCCGAGTTCGAGAACGTCCGTGGAAGGAGCGGGCTTTAGAAGCATTCTATCACCATTAGCATTGAGTAACAAGTCACCCCAGGTGGTGGTCTGCACTCTTAGCTTGATTTCGCCTGTTGTAACAAATGTAAATCGGCTTTCAATTATATCGCCAGCAGTGCATTGGATCGCGGCATTAGTCATTATGCCTTGAATCTCATACCACACAGAATCATTATTGGCGTTAACGCCTTGCGCTTGGCCTTCAGTTAAGATATAAAGATTAGCTTTAAAATCACTGCCAAACTGTTGGCGTAAGATTAAATTATGCAAATAAACTGCAATTTCAGTCTGGCCTGCGGTTGCATAATCAAAAATACAGTCGATACTGCCGGAACCCGTGATCAAAGTGCTGTATTGATTTCTAAATTCATCGCCTAAACTAGAAGTATCAACAGCTTCACGATCAGTTGATAACTCAAACCGTATGATATTTGCTAATAACCTAGGCACTGAATTAAGAATTTTACAACTAACTGTAATATTTGAACCAGGTGTTGCTAATTGCACTCTGTTGTTTGGTGCGCCAGCAATAGCACCAGAATATGTAGGATATAAACGCAAACCGCCAAGTTGGTCTACATTAACAAACCAATTACCTTTAGTATAAGCATAACCAGAAACAAATGACAACGTAGATGTACTGCTAAACTCTACAAAGTCACCAGTTACAAATGCACCAGAATTAAAATTAAAGCTAAATCTATCTAGATCGACATTAACGTCTGACGGTTTTATGATACCTGAAATTATATCTCCACTATCTCTAATGAGTTCTACATTACCAGCATTGCCAAGATAAACGGTCATAATGTTATACCTGTTGGTGCGCCAGTAAATTGGAACTGAATGCTAGCCTGCATCACTTCACCTACAGCACAATTTAATTCTGCACTTGTAATAATGCAATTGCCTTGAATAAGTTTAGTGCCCCAGCCAAGTTTAATTACTAATATGTCAGACTCACTAACTACAGCAGTTTTTACCACACGCTCTAGCAGTGAAACCGGCGCTGAATCATAATAAAATACAGTAGCATTGCCGCTTATAGTTCTAAGCCCTGGGACATAACTGCGATCACTGTCAGCTAGTACAGTAGTTTCAAGTGTATCAACTGCAGCAGATACGCTCCAGTTGCTGACCTTAGCCACTTGAGTGCCATTATAGGTAAGAGTGCCATCCTTGCCGCTGTAATAAGTCATGAGTCAAGCACTCCAATCAGTTTTACCGTAACGGACATGCGCCCAGGTTTCACACTATTAAACTGCGGTGGTTCCGCATAACGGTATTTTAGCCCAAACGGTGTGGCGCTATACCTAGCACTAGCAAAAGCATTGGGATTGGGGTCTGGATAATAACCGGTTAATGTTGAAGCATCTACATATGTACCAGACAAACCCAAGCTTGGATGTGTCACTACACCATTAACTGGTGGCGCAGTTGTAAACCATGCCGTAGGATTTTTGGTTGTATCTAAACCAAAATAAAACGTCCCAGGGAATCCTGGCACATTGGTATAAGCTTGGCCGTATACAAACTTACCGCTGGGATTATGAAAGCCAGGTGCCCCTGCCTTCGGCTGCTCTAATAACAAAAAGTAATACAATGTTCCATTACAAGCTAAATAATGATCATGAATCAATGCTGCTGAAGTATCAGCAATATTGTTGTATTCCAGATCTAAAGTTTTATCAAATGCTTTATTGCCATATTGCACTCGTGATTCAACACCGCTTTGCGAACGGAAAACCTTACTGGCAAAATCACCAGGCGACATTGACCGTGCTGTAGGCACAAGGTTTGGGAAATTAGGGCCTGCGGTGCTCATTGTTCGTTTTGTATCGTAAACAGTGCGTCGTCCATGTTTAAATACGTAATCCTGCCATCATCAGGCATCAGTGGTACATGGCTACCAGTTATTTCCACCATCCCCTCCTCATCATAAGCGATTTGCTCTGCCTTGTATAAACGGTTGCTGGTCGTGTCATTATATTCCGTAAACACACTATTGGCAAATTCAGGCGTTGTTTTGCCTGTAGCGCCAATTACCATCGACCGCTCCTCCACTTGCATCATGCCGGAACGCCAGAAATAAACGGTATAGGTGCCAGCCGCCATTGGGCTGCTAGATACCACAGTGCCATCTTCTAATACGTAACCATTCTGGAATCGCTCTACATGCCTGGCTTGGCTTGACACCCTAAAATATTGCCCTGGCTGTAAGGCCAAACCACTAGGTAAAGTTTTAAATGCTATTACATGCGTTACATGGAATCTAATGTTAATTAATAACTTTGCAAATTGTATGGCGTGATCTGCGCTAGTGCAAAAACCTGTGAAATCTATAGCCTCAACTTGTGGATTATCTGTTCCAACGCGACTTACTAAAATATTGCGAGTTTCAGCAAATCCGTTCTCCACCTCATCACGCAACGTAACTAATATCTGCGGTGCTTTACGTTGCTCCGCAGGATACCAATTTACGCTAAGCGAATCCTCGATAATATTGCCATCAGTAAATAAAGCGGATATTACTGGCTTGCGATTATACGCACCAGCTAATGTGTAGCCGCTTAAACCTGACCCTTTCACTACCGGAAATGTTGGCTGTAGCGATAACTTGCCGCCGAGCACCATAAAATCTAAGAAGAAGTATTGTGCATTCTCATGGCCCCAATCTCTGATATTTACTGGTGCTGATAACACACCATCCCAGTAGAAGTTATTTGCTAGGCATACTTTACAGCCTTCCGCAAAGCCATCCCAGTCGATCATGGTCGTAGGCATCAAGCTAGATGTAGCCACAAGGTGGTATAAAATTTCTGGGTATAAGTTTGATGCAGCTTCAACCGCAGTACTGGTTACGTCGTAGGCGTTGCCTGTGGCAGCATTTACTATTTTGCGCACTTTGCAGCCTTGCTTTGCATAATATGTAAAGTTATTAAAGCTGCTCCATTCTTTACCGCTGCGTAATTGCAACCCTAATAATGTCATATCTTTATATTCTGGAGCGTACTTTATGGGATTTTTAGCACTATCAAGCTTTATGTTTTCGCGTTGCTCGTTGATATAAACAATTGCATGTTCTGGGCCATTCTGGTGACTGCCTTCTTGTCCGTCATTCATATATACATCAGCTATAGCATCAAATGGTTCCAATATATTGGCGCCAAACCCTGGCGCTGTTACGGCACCAAGTGCTAATCTTGGCGCGTTGGCAAGACCTACTATTTCAACTATATCTCCGGCCTTATAATTTGATCCTGCGTCCTTTATACTTATAGTTCCTTTGTACACTAGATTTGTGCTGGCGTATGTAATGTTAATTTCTGCTTCTACTTTATTATTGTTAGGCGTAGGGAAACCAGGCGGCATTATTACTTTGTATATGCCATTAGCCCCAGAGCTAACATATGGGTTATCGTTGACATCTATATCAAAACCATCAAAATTAATAACTGTAACTTTTGATGGAAATGTATTTAAATTTTGCCATAGCAGAGGGTGCGGCCAACCTTCATTGTTTTGCGGGCTAACCCCATATCCTGTGCCAAAATATCCGTAATCAGTTATCTTACGTGCTTTTAAAGTAAAGCGTACATCTACAAAATATGATCCCCTTGTGAAACGCACCGTGCTAGTAAATTCTTCCCCGTCAAATTGCGGAGTGCCTGCACCCATAATCCCCTGATGCAGCCACCGTGTTTGCAAACCAATTACAACGTCTCCAACAGGCGTTGCGATGCTTCTTTGCAATGCAAGTACATTTACAGTAAGTCCCGTTCCTGTGCCGCCTGATGTACTAAATACTTTTGGTATTTTGACATACGCGCCATTCCCTCCGTCCAGTTGTTGATCTAATATTTGATCGCTAATCTCAACACTTGAATCAAACTCAGAAGGAGTTATCTTTTGCGGATTGCCTCCTGGTGGTTTGCCACGTAAAAATAAAACATCATTAGTTGCGTCAATATTATTAATAGTTTCTGAATAACCTTTAAATGTTAGAATAAATACGCCTATAGGAGTAGACACTGGATACTCTTGAGGACTCCCAGTCCTTGCATCTAATACGCAAACAGGATTTCCCAGAGGATGATTATATGCTAAATATGCTCCACCTGCAATGGGCCTAAATCTAATTTCGTATTGTTTGTCTAAATCTGGAAATGCTAAACGTATGAAATTAAACTGGCTTACAGGTGTACGACCTTTTACGCAGAAAGGTGCGCCTGCTTGACGGTTTAAATTGTACCATTCGGTAGCGCCTTTTTCTTTTACTTCCACCCTAAAGAACGAATACCGTAGCCCATATTCGCTGTAACTTCCAACATTAAAATTATTGCCGCCACTTTCTATTCTATTTAAAACCAAGTCTGAAGGTATACTAGCGAAATTTGCAATACCATTAAAACGTTTAAATACTTGCGATTTAATCCCAATTTCCACTTGGTTTAGTTTTCTTGTTGTAGTAAAATGCGCAATGGCTAATTTGCATACGGTAGGCCCAGACGATGGGTTAATTTGACTTAAAAACTGGTTAGGCCCTCCAATATTGTTTACAGGTTCATTTATTACTATCCCCTCACTTACTAGACGTGTTTTGCCTGCCTGGGTAGCTTTAAATGTAAATTTTTTCTTGCTGCCTGATATATTCCATAAGTTGTTAGTACTTTCTCCTACGCAAACAGCTTCCACGCCAGCTACAAGATATGTTTCGCCGACAATAATAACATCATCTATAGCCTCCCTTATGCTATCTTCTTTTGCTGCTATGTCTTGATTTCCTATATCACCAAACAAATTAGGCGAGTTGCCTACATATACATCAAATTCAATTGTGTCGCCTATTGCAATATCAAGATCTAACCATTGCTGATTTGCTGGTTGAGCCAGTAAAGTGCCCGCAGGATTTCGTGCAGCTATTAAGCCTGTACGTGGCGCATAAAAAGACAATGTTTTTCGCCGCTCACGTGCTGCCTCTTGAACTGTTGCTACTTTCTTGTTATATTCTTCCTGATCTTTAGCGTACAATTCAAAATTAAATTGAAATACAACTTCAGGGGGATTAATTACACGTACCCGTTTAAATGGCAATTGCCAATGCTGCCCATTACGTAACGGTTCTGATATACCAAATATTGACATTGTAGACGGTATGCGCACCCCGCTAAATATTGGTTGCGGATTATTATTAGTTTTTAATTCTGCTAGAAATACATCACTTGTATTGCGTGGTTGCAAAAAATCCGCTGCATCTACGCCGGAAGGCACTATTCTATTATTAATCCCTATGCGATTAGTTGAATCTCCATTCCTGAAATATATTGCTAATTTACTTGCTTGATAGCCACGTAATAAACTATCGCCAATCCCCATCCCGTCAAAATCTGGTTGTGATGCTAACTCTCCACCATTAGCCAAAAATATTGCTAGCAGTTCCTGCCCATCGCCTTGGCTTAATAGTTGCGACCACAATAGTTTTGTTTCTACTCTTACACCGCCGTAGTTGTTGCGACGATTAGCAAATACCAATTGCATTGACTCGCCAAGTCGTGCAAGCGGTTGTACTGAAGTAAAGCCATCAACATTGGTAAACCGATTAGAGCCGCTAACGCTGGCACCACTTACATCCGCGCCACGCTGCTCTTGCTGCTGCTGTTGAGCTGGATCAGTTTGACGTGGCAGCTTTGGCTTTGGTGCCATTGCTGACGATGCAACACTAAGCGCAGCGCCAACTATTGTTGTTACAAGGAAGGTTTCAAATCCCGTGCATTGCACTTCCGGCACTACGTCATAAGCTGGATCGCGTTCGGGGCGGTAATTAGCTACCTGATTTGCGTACCAGTTATACTCTTCTATCGTCAGCCCTAAAGTATCAATTAATTGCTTTTCCCATGGCAATATCGCGCCTCGTATTTGACGACTGGTGACCATACCACTCGATTGGTTATAGCGCTGCAATGAAGCCATCCGGTGTCGTAGAAAACAGCTAGTCCAAAACTGTCAACAGCTTGCACTAACGCAATAATACCAGTTTCGTCTGGTGTTCCCCATAAGTCTAATTGCTCCTTGAATATAGAGGTATCACCTGCATGTAAACGCCGATACCAACTGCGGGCTGGTACTGGCGCCTCAATCCCATACCATCCCAATACCCACCGGCATAAATTAATGCAGTCTGTAGCGCCATGCCGTGCTGGCTCAGCGCCTAAACGATATGGCAGCCCGATAAGATCAGCCGGATCTGATAGCGCCCGTGGTTGGCAATGCGCCGACGGCTTCACGGCTGATTCGTAAATTAGGCGCTTGCGCACCAATTGCATCGAGCGCACTACTTAATTCCATTTCGACCGCTTGTGTATTATACGTTAATCCAGTCGCAATCCAGGTTTCATCACCTAATAATAAATATGGGTCGTAAGCGTCGGTAAGCTGATATGTTTTCACATTTACCTGCCAGCCAGTATTTACTGCACTTTGCACCCAGTTCAAAGTTAATGGGTTTGCCGGTAACGTAAGCTGGCTAGATATGTTATCGCCGCTTTTTGTTTTTTGTGCGCCTTGATAATTAAATGGCAATAGCTGATATATGTTGCCTGCAAAGGTAACCTGCCCTTCAGAAAAAAAGTTCTGCCATCTTGTAATCCCACCTGCGGTATCAGTAAAAGTAACAAAATTACCAATAACAAATACGCTCATCTTAAACCTACCTGTCTGCGATAGGCCGGTGATTGCTGCAACTTACTGGTAACTTGTGCAGCACCAGCCTTTGCTCCAGCCGCTGCTGCCCGCTTCTCTGTTGCCATCATCGCTGCCTGCAACTGGTCAGTGCTGACATAATCCTGCCCTAGGAATCTAGTTGTTTCAAAGCTCATTGATAGTACAGGAGTTGCCGCCGCGCCAGCGCCCATTGCATCACTGCTGCTATTACCGCTACTGCCGCTACTGCCACTCCGGCGTTGATACCGCGCCATTGCTGCTGCCGTAGCATCTGCTGGGACAATAGTGCCTGAGGTGCGTGGCACGAATAGCTCAGGGCCTTTTTCGCCGACCAGCGATGGCCTGCCAACTGGTGGATTGCCGCCAGCGGCAAAAGCAAACATCCTTTGCGAGCCTAGACTGCCTACTCCTGGCGCTATCTCAGGCATCTTAAATCCTGCACTCGCACCACCACCACCATTACCACCACCACCAAATAACCCTGCTAGTGATTTTGCTATTGCAATCGCGGTATAAGTGGCAATCATTTTTGAGCCTTCTTGTATTAATATTTGACCAATAGATTTTAAGAAATCAGAAAATATTTGTTTTGCATTTGCAGTGCCTTCAACTAAACCTTGGATGCCAGAACTAACTGAATTGCCTAGCGCTTCACCAATACCTTGAGATACAGATACAGCAACACCTTTAAGGTTTTCTAATTGCGTTGTCGATTGAGTTATAAATTGTTGCAATGGGTCTAACGCTGCCAACTGTTCTTTTAAATTTATTTGCTCTAATAATATTTGTGATTCTAAATTTCTAGCATTTTGCAACCTTACGGCCTGGTCTTGTTGCTGATCATTTAATTCGACTGCGCTACGATTAAGTTCATTAATTCTTGCTTGTGATTCCAAGCGTATTTTTTGTTCTGGCGTAGTAGCGCGTGCAATTGCTAGTTGGTCTTCTAATACCGCAAATAAACGCTGCGAATCGGTTAATTGCTTGGCTGTTACTTTTTCTCGCTCTTTTAATTCTAATGTGACACCTTGCTCTATAGCTTTTCGTTTTTGATCACGCGTTAAACCAAGTTTTTTCAGTTCGGACTGCGCTTTATCGTCAATACCTTGCAGTTGAGCATATCGCAATCTTTGATCTTCAATAGTTTTACTTTTTGCTATTTCTATATTTTGTTGTTTAGAGATTTTCAAAGCATCTAGCTGGTATTCAAGCTCGTTAGCTGTTAATTGCAATTTTTTCTTTGCTTCAACGTTGGCATCCTTAGCTAAAGCCGCTAATTGCAACTGCGTTTCTTGCAAGTTTTTTAATCGCGGCAATTCGTATGCATTAAATTGATTTTCAATATCATTTAATTCTCTTTGTAATTCTATCTGTTGTTTTAATTTAGCTTCTTTTTTAGCTGCTTTATCGTCACCATCTGGTTTTGGGCCTGGTAAATTTGATGGGGGTTTAACCGGGATTGGATACCGACCAGCATAACCAGTTTTGCCTAATTCTTGCGGCGTAAGATTTGGATCTCCCTCAGGAATAGATCCCCTTATTTTTTGTAATAAAAGATAAGCTCTAGTTAATGGGTCGATTGATGCTAGAGTTTCTAAAACAATTGTTTGGAAGAAAGATTGTATGCCTTTTAAATTGTCATTGCCTATTAAATTAGCTATTGATTTATTTGATTCATCAATTTTTTCTTTAAATGTTTTTAATGCAGCTACTGAAGCGTTGGCCATTTTTGTTATTGATTCCTGGAATTCTGAGCCAATAGGTTGAAACGCTTGTCCAATTTCAAATTTAATTTTATCCAACGCAACTGTCATGCGTGCGCCAGATTCTTCTGTTGATGCCGCCATTTTGTTGGCTGAAGCCCCGTATTGATTCGTAAGATATTGCGCTGTCTTCATTAAATCATTAAGGCCAACTTCTCCGTTCTCAAGCGCTTTTTGCAACTCTGGACCGGTTTTGCCAGCGGCTTTGGCGATGGCAGTAAATGCTCCAGGCAACCGTTCGGCAATTTGATTAATTTCTTCAGCACTAACTTTTCCTTTTGAAAATATCTGCGTTAATGCTGTCATTGCACCAGCAACTTCCTGAGCTCCGCCGCCAGTTGCCTTAATTGCTTGAGTAAACCCGCGCATTACAATTTCCGCGTCATTTACATTACCGCCAGCGCCAATAACAGATGCTGATAATTTTGTAAATCCTGCTGTTGCTTCTTTGATCGGTACGTTAAGAGATGTGCTAATTGAACTAATAGCATTTTGTGCTGCCGCATATTCGTCGGACGTTTTTGTAACGCCTTTTAACGCAATATTTAATTTAGTAATTTCAGACGAATAGGTTGCGGTGTCACCTATGGATTGCCTTAACATACCAACTTGTGCGCCAATAGCACCACCAACTAATGCACCGCCGGGGCCACCAAAAGCGCCTATGGTCGCGCCTAAAGCACCTTCAGGGCCTCCAAATACACCAGCAGCAGCTACAGCACCTACAGTTTGACCTGCGGTAGCAAGTCGTTGACGGCGTTGCGCAATTCTTTGTTCTGCTTTTTCTCTAATTGATGCGGCATTATTAACCCGGTCGAGAAAGTCACGCCCAGCAATATCGGCCTGTTGTTGATGCTGTGCCTGCTGTTTCTTAAATGCAGCATCTTGCCGCTCAATTTCTAATTGATTATATTTTTCTTGTATTTGTAATTTCTCTTGGCGCCCTCTATTGGTTATATTATTCATCTGGTCTAACGCTAACTCAAGCCCTGTCAACCCTTTAGTCGTAGCCTCGTAATCTAATTGTTGCGGACCCAATTGTGGGCCACCAATGTTTTGTTGTTTCCTGCGCCAATATTCAGGATCATTGGTTTGGAACCCTAACCTTGGAACAGGTTCTAACCTTTCAGCAGGACGCCCCATGATGGCAGCACCTGCTGTCCCTCCACTTACTGAACCAGCACTTGATCTAAATTGTTTAGCTGCTGTATTAGCAGCATTAAAACGATTTTCTACTGTTTTTAAATCATTACTAAGATCACGATATTCTTTACTTGTAAGTGCAACTTGATCTTTTAATGATTTTAATACTGTTACCGATGTGCGCAGATCACTTGTTGATGCTTCAGCCGCATTACCTAAAGATTTAGCTGCATCACGTAATTTATTTATATCTGCCGCTGCTGGTTGCGCTGTATTTTGTAAAGAACGTACAGCAGACTTTAAACCTTCAACTTGTTCAAGGCCACTGACTAGAGCCTTAATTGTAAATTCAGTTGCAGGATTAGCCATTTTTATTCATCGCTCCTAATGCAGCAGCTTCCATGACCTGCAAGCCTTCAAACATCTCGCGTTGGTCACTGACGCCGTACATTTCAAACACCCATCTGATCGCATTATAGTCTAACCCAGTAGCACCTCTCATTCCAAAACGCCATTGCGTTTCCACACGTAAAAACATTACAACTGTACCCCAGTTGTCTTCCCATACTTCAAAGTTAGTAGATTGCTGCGGCAAGTTGGGCTTGTTTATGCCTAATCCTGCCGCATCTTTTGCCGTATCATCTATAACGCCGCCACTTGCCCAATGCTCAGCAGCGGCCTCTAGTTTTTTCTTTTTGCTCCAGTCAGACTAGCAAAGAAAGCTTGCACAATAGCGCCTGAAACCAATGGCACATCAAGCAATTTACCTAATGCTTCATTGCTGTAGGGCACATCAGCACCTTTGGCATCTGTAACACCTTTCCAGCCTGTAATTACTTCACGCGCAAATTCGACATCCTTAATGGTGTCTGTGTTGCTGCGTTCAATTACTTGTTCAATTCGTGATTGTGGCAGCCGCTTAAATTCAGCGTCAAAAGTTTGCTTTTCAAAGCGGCCACCATCAACCGGAAATTCAACAGTAACAGGCCAACTGTAGCTATCGGATTGAGCAAGAACAAATGCCATGATGTCTAGGTAAAGGCAAGGGATAATTCGTCATTGCCTGCCGCTGTTGGTGTTGCAACATAAGGCAGGTTTAACATTTGGATGCCGTTCATGTCGGCATAAGATACATCGGCTAGGTCTGATTGAGCCATTGTAAGCGTCGCTATGTTACCAGCGGTGGTACCATGCTGCAACGTAATGCTACCAGTAGTCGATCCAGTGCTCACAGTAAAGTAATTTTTAGCGGCGAGCAATACTGCCTCAATTTGCAATGTGCCGCCAGGCTTGCGGTCAGTAATAATAACTTCTTTGGTACCGCCCACCAATTCACGGTAAATAATTTCGTTGCCAAAATCAAGGTCAATTGATTGCAATGCACCTGAATAACTAAATGCCGAGAAACTGGTTGTATTACTATTTTTAAACACTAAAGGTGTTGATTGATTTGTGTAAGTAGGTGCCGCAAGCGCTGTATCAGTTGGTGCATTAAAAATGCCGGTCATTGTGAATGCAATCGTTGGGATCGCACCTACCGTGCCATTCAACGTAAATGTTCCACGAGCGCCAGTCACAATATGGCGAATGCCATCTTGGAAAAAATACAAAGTCACAGAGCTGAAGCTGGTGCTAACCGGGGCATAAGTAGCACTTGTACTTGCTACCAAAGTTTCAGCTAGCCCGCAAGCTTTTAGCACGGGGCCATAAGCTGGTGCAGTACCAGCAGTACCCGAACCGGCTAATTCAACTTCAAAAGTTACCTGCACTCGTGTATTTGCTAGTAACTGTTCATAATTACCAAGATATGGCCGGATCAATTCCCGCTGCACAATATCTGACTGCAATGGCACAATTTCTAGATTGCGCACCAATATAGCATTAGCCGCACCAGTTGGTGTCGGATCAGTGCCGTAGGTAGCTTCAGTTTTGGCTAGAAGCAGCCTTTTGCGAGTCAGTAATGGCATTGGTCAGTTCCTCAGGTGCGGTGTTGGCGGTAGCCGGGGCAGTACGCTCGATGAGTTTACGCTTACCGGTTTTAGGATCTAGCAGGTAAGACCCGCCTTGACCCCAATACTCATCCACTATCATAGCCATGTTTAACTTGCAAGATTAGTAACCGAGGTGCGATATTGCACTCGGTAGTCGCACATCACAACCCCAACAGGTTGGTCTGCTTCAACTATATCAAATGTAACACCAATTGGTTGGATGTCAATTGCGTAACCGCCAAGCGTTAAATCCGCCATTATTTTGGCATGTAAGCTTTCAACAACTGGATCAGCTACTTGATCTGGTATGGCGCCGCGTACAATTACGGCAACACGTACAGTTAAACTCCAGTCTAATGTCGGCAAGCTTGTGTTTTGCGCTGCCGTATCAGTAAGCGGCTCAACAACAATTGCAGGCGATTCGCCGCGTGTAATAGGTTCGGTCCTGCTTCGATAAATCCTAGTGCTAACACCTGTGGTGCCTATTAGCGCTGTACGTATTGCGGTAATAATTGTTTCGCGTTTGGTCGTCATGTTTTCTGTAATGCAATTTCAACAAAAGAACCATCATCTATCAACCGAGTCTCGCGCACTGTATAAGCAACAGATGCAACTGTAATAGCATTGCCATATACTAAATTGCCAAAATCAGATGCACGAGCCGTCAACATATAATCAGTACTTAATACCATATCATTTGCAATAATTTGCGATGGCATGTCAAGAATACCTAAACCGGTAACGGCGCCAGCAGTACAACTGACGCCGAAATCGTTTAGAAAACCAAGTAGGTTTTCAGTTATTGCCATTAGCCGTACTTCTTAAGACCGTAACCAACGCAAGTAACGGAGCTAGATGCAGCGCCGGTTCTGGCAGTACAGCTCAACCGTACATAACGCTTTAATGCGTTACGGTTCAATGTAAGCACTTCTTTGTAAGCAGCATTAGCAATAGCAGTAAATGAGCCACCGGTAGCTGCTGTATAAGTGCTGTTATCATCTGATTCTTCAATGCGGAAGGTCAGATCAGTTGCAGAGCCAGCAGCAGTGCCAAGCAAAATTACTTGGATGTCGCCGTCATAATCTTTAAGATCAACGCCAGTCTGGTTGCCTGTACCGGTAATGGTCGTTGTAGCTAAAAGCGTAAAATGCTCTAGCTTTTCAAGTGTCTGTTGGAATAACATTGCGGGTTCTCCGTTTGGGTGGTTGGGGGTCTGGTTCTGGATCTACAGCAATCGTAGCTGTAATTGCTTTGCCAATACCAATTAATAATTGAGCATCGGCATTGCTTGCCTCAATAGTGGAGCCAGCCCTTACGAGCTGGCCGCCTACCATTGTGGTCTTAGTGACCTGGATTAGCATCAGAGCGTATCAGCGCCGCGACAGAAGCCTTCAGGATGGCGAACAGCAAAGTCCACATCTTGTAGTGCTACCACACGTACAGTGCCGCTTGTGCTATGGGTATAAGGATCAACAGTTAGATCCAACCCAGACCACATGCCCATGATCAATTGAGACCACACAGCAAAGAAAACATCGCCGCTAGCTACTTGGTTGCTAACAGCAGCGTTATAACCGTTAACAGTGCCGCCTGGCTCAAAAATAAATTGAGCAGTGGATGATGCTTTTTCTGTGGTCTTCAATGATCCACGCATTGATGCATTCATCAAATACGACATGGCGCCAATGTCTGCGTTGTCAGCAGCAATTGCACTTTCCATGCTCACCACTTCAGCATATGTAGGCACTGCACCGGCAAAGTTAACTGTATTGATGCCGGTTGTTAGCTTGATACCTAAAGGCTGGTTGGTATTACCCAAACCATACAAACCAACGCGGTCAATCTCAAGTGCCAATACAGTAGCTAGATCCTGACGGATCATTTGCTCTACATCAATGCTGGACTGCAGCATCAATTTACGGCTGTAATCAGTGAACGCACCACATGTCTTAGGTGACATGTTGACTTGATCAACAGTCTGGTTGCTTTCAGTAGGTGAACCAGATTCCGCTACCCAGTAAGCAGTAGCAGCACCAGTTTGACGTGGGATTGCAACGTTACCGCTAAGGCCGGTTAATGATGCAACGCCAAGGCCAGCTAAGGCTGAACGGTTGCGCAACAGCTCAATAAAGCTGCCGGGGCGAAAATCAACGCCAACCAAGTTACCAGCAGCAGACGCAGTGCCTACTACCAAGTCGCGGCGCAATACATCATTAGGCACCATGATGCCTTGTGCTGTTTTGCCTGCTTTAGCAGCAGCAGCATCAGAACACTCGCGTTCAAATGCAGCAGCTTCTTGCATCCGGCGATCACTAGGGTTAGCCAATGCATTGATCGCACGCTGAAAAGAGAACTCACGGCTTTCTTTTACAGTAAGGCCAATATCAGCAGCTTTTTCAGCTACTGGCTCTACTTTGACGCCAATCTTATCTAATACAGCAGCACGGGCTTCATCCAAGCTGCGGCCACTATCAATAAGTTGCCGAGCAGTGTCAGCCATGTTGTGCTTGTCGCATAATGCGGTGATTGCGGAAATCCGGCTGCGTTCGGCTTTAGTAGCCTCCTGCACCGCCGCAACGTCAGGCGTGTTGTCCATAATCTCCATGGTTTGGGGTTGTTGTTGTGGTTGAACGTCGAGCGAACGCCCAACGCCGACCGTTGGGTCTGCTGGTATGCTAACAACACTTATCTCATGTGCATTCCAATTGGTAGCAACAAAGCTATCTTCACGATGCTCCATTTCGTTTATTTGATACCCAAAAGATACATTACGCAGCACTTTATCTTTTACATCACGCAATACCTCTTGCGCAAATGGATTTTGGCTAAAGCGCACTGATACATAACCACGGCGGTCATCGTCATTAATCCAACCGCGTTCTACTACACCAATAACACGATCTGGGTCATGATTAAACAGTAATGGCGCACCATCGTTTAATCGGCTTAGGTCAGCAGCGCCTGCATCATGGCTCAACACTTCATTGCCAAAATAACGTGATACCGGATATTCAGAGCTAAATGGAAATTCCATTGTGCGTTCGTCATCAGCTAAAGCAAAAGTTGCTGGCTGTGACCTAATCATCATTTCGTTGCCGTTAGTCATCGGAGTCATCCTCATCGGGTGGGGCGGTAGGCGGCACCTGGATGGCACCATCATCATCTACCTGTGTTGGGTCTGTATCAACCACAATACCCATATCAGCTAATTTTTGCAGCTCCGCTTGGCGTTGCAATAATAACTCATCTAAGTCACCGCCTTGCTCAGCCACAATTTGGCCTAGTGTTTTGAAACCACACCTAACCGCATCCTTATACGCTGATACTTCTTTTACAGGATCAACCCATGCCCAACCGCGTGGCATCCACCTAGCCATTTTGAACCGATCAGGTGCTTGCTCATAGCCTTGCAATGATAATGCGCCGCTTAATACCGCCATATCCATCCATGTGTCAAAAATACGTTGGTGGAAATTTTTAATCATCCAATCTTGTAAAATCCGCCAGTGATCACGATCTTCTAGCAAACTTAACCGGCTAGAGCTGTAGTTAGTTTGGCTAAAATCACGGCTTACTGTTTCATAGCTACAGCCAATACCAGCAGCCATTGCACGTAGCATTGCACGTAAAAATGGCTCAAACTGTCCGTCTGGGGCATCTAGCTGCGGCACCGTTACAGTTTCACCCGGTTGTAAATACTTAAATACACCTGGTTCAAACTGGCTAACACGCTCGCCATCCATTACATCATCACCTTGCAACTCGCCTTCCGGGCTAGTGACAAAACCCATCAAGCTACTAGCTGCACGCGCACGGATTACTTCCGCTTCCTCATAGCCCTGCAAATGATGTAACCGCTGGATAGCAGATGCAAACCATGTAGCGCCGCGTGTTTGACCTGGGCGGTCCATCCGGTATAAATGGATTACATCAGCCGCTAATACACGGTTATGGCGTTGTGAAGAAATTTGTTGATTACTGAATTGATAGTCACCAGGGTGATAAGCCAAAAAATGATAAGCAATGGGACGGCCCCAGCGGTCAACCTCAACGCCCATCCGTATCTCATTGCCCTGCAAGCTACGGCCATTCAAGCCGTCATCTAATTGATCAGCTTCTATTATCTCAAGCGCTAATGGTATTGGTGAGCCGCTAAATGATTGCTTTACTAACCGCACAAATACTTCACCGCTTTCTGCAATACTACGGATAAGCAACCTTTCAATATCACTAAAGCATAACTTGCCGCCAGTATGGCAATATTCCGCGTATGACCATTGATGCCATAATGATTCAATTGCGTCATTAATAGGTTGATCTAATTTGCTACCGCGCAACATCCGCACTTGTGATTGAAACGGTATACCCTGCCCGATTACATTGCCTTCAATAGCGCGTAAAGCTTGCCTTGCGTAATCATTGTCACGGCATAATTGCCTAGCGCGATCACGTAGTTTTTGCGCCGACCCGTATACCTCACTGTCAGCGCTAGTATTACCAGTTACCCAGTCAGCAGTAAGACGGCTAAATTTAGCGCCTTGATACATGCGTCTGCGTGGCTTTGTAGCGCCACTTTGCAACCAGCTAAAAATCGTAGAACGAATGCCCATTAGAAACGCACGAATAGGTTGTGTGGATTACCCAAGCCTTGCGCTTGAAGTGATGCCGCTTGCTCGCGCTTGACCTCAGCCTTTAGCTTACTTTCAAGTTGAATTAAATCAACCAAATCATATTTCTTTAAATTACGTGTGCCGATCCGATATTCCTGCACCACACCGCCGGACACAATTGCTCTGATCGCAGCTTTTACTGCATCTAAATCAATTTCCGCTTGGCTGCGTCCATCAAATGCACCAGGTGTGCTGGTGTAACTCAACGCAGCCTGCACCTGCAATTGCCCAGCGCCTAACGTCAGCTTTTCGGTGCTATAAGTCGCAATCGCCTGCCAGTACCATTGCCCAGCATCAAAACCAGCACTCGTGCCAGTAGCAATCGTAAATTCCCAGCCAGACCCAAACGCTGTACCTACAACTGTCGCAGCCTCAGCCGCTACATTCGCACGCAAATAATATGTCAACGTCCATGTACCACTAGTAATTGCATTGCCAAACCCGTCAGCCGCCGCATCATCACGCCATTTAATCGTGTCTCCTGCCCTAACCTGTGCTGGAATGTTCACCAGTTACTAACAAAGGGTTTGCTTGATTTTAGCACCGCCTTGGCTTTTGGCTTGCTTTCTAGTCGCCGCTCTAATTGATCCCATATTGTTCGCCTGTCATATCGCTGATACAACCAGTTCAAACCGGCATACGCATATACCAAGCAGTCCAACGCTTCATTACGCGCACCGGGCTTCTTTACCCATTCACGTACCGGGAACCCTTTTACATACTTCAACGCCTGCTTTTCTGCTGTTAACTGCTCAAAATATTCCGCTGGTGTACCCATATGAAAATGCAATGCCTCGTTATGTTTTAATCGCGCAAATAATGTTGTTTTTATAGTATCACCGCCAACTGGATATACCAATGCACCACGCTTTAATTGTTGGCCCTTGCTATTAATATCTACCTTAGCAGCCTTGCCAATTGGTGCCTTACCGCGTTGGCTTTGGCCTTTAATCGCAATTACATTTTGCCTGCCGCGTTCTCTTGCATATTGATAAACCTCAGCCGTTGCATGGCCGCCACTATCAACACAAACTGCATCTGGCCTAAACCCACCACCATTAGCATGTGGCCATTCACGTAACAACAACTCATCTAGTTGCTTCCATACATCAGCACGGCATGGATCACCGAATATCTCTTGGTGATGCACCAACCATCCTTCCTCCTCACGGCCCCACGCCCATACGCTAATAGCTAAGCGGTCGCCAATACTGCCGCCACCACCTTGTACGTCAACGCCTACGGTCAATGCCCATGCATCTGCTGGTATAATGCCAGGTTCATAATGTTCACACTTATCTATTAACCCAGCAGCATCTACCTTGCTTGCATAATCTTCTTCCCATGTCTCAGCCAATCTAGTATTAACAAAGCTCTTAAGCATTGGTGCATCAGACTTTGCACGTAAAAAATCGTCAACCATATCAGCCCAACTAAGCCACCCTAATGGTGAGTACAAACCCGATAATTGAAAACCAGCCGTTTTACCATCAAATGGTGCCGTAGCTCGCCATTCACCTTCGCGTAACATCATTGGTTTATGTATATCACTAAATCTTTCACCGCAATGCTCGCATTCGTATTGCGCAGTATTAGGATCATTATTTTCCCATTTAAGTTGTGCCCACTTTAGCCATTCCTTTACGCCACACTTAGGGCATGGAACATAAAAACGCCGCTGGTCACTACGTAAATACTCAGCCTCAATACGGCTAAAATCTTTTACCGTTGGTGTGCTAGTAAGTAAAATCTTACGCCTAGCAAATGTAGTAGCACGTTTTTCCGCCAAGCTAACAGGATCACCCTCGCCATCTACATCAGCAGGGAACGCATCAACCTCATCCATAAAAATATAACGACATGGTGTAGACCGCAACCCAGTTGCGCTATTAGCACCAGTCAGCAACATCATGCCGCCTGGGAACTCCTTCGCCAACATCGTATTACCGCTATCTCTACTTCTTGACGGTGCAATCTTATCGTTTAAGCATGGTGTCTCGCTAATAAGCGACTCCAGCCTCTGCTTTGATAACCTCTTTGCCATCTCTACCGTAGGTTGCACCAGCAGCATCGGACCCGGCGCATGTGCAATCACATAACCCAACCAGTTGCTGCCACTTTCAGTCTTGCCCGTCTGCGCAGCAAACATCATCACCACACGTTGGATGCCGCTATTAGTGCTAAGGCAATCCATCGGCTCCTTTAAATATGGCGTCCTATTAGTGCGCCATGGCCCAGGTTCCGCGCTTGCCTTACTGCTAAGCCTCCTGTGAGCATCAGCCCATTCGCTTACCGTTAACACTGGATCGGGCCGCAACCCATTCATGAACGCTGTTCTATAGATCGTCATCACTTAGCTCCATCAGTGCTGCACGGTGTTCATCACTCAATAACTTATGGATCACTGTTGGGTCAGTCTCACCAGCTAACTGGTGGCTAAGCCTATCAGCCAAATTAGCTAATGCCTCGCGGATAGTACGGCCAAGCTGAAATGCTTGCTTCTTAATATCTTCCGCTGGTAACAACTCCTTACGTTGCTGTGAAACCTGTAGTTTTGCTAATTCTGCTTGGTAATGCTCGCGCCGCTCCCTGCTTATGTTAAGCTCAGGGATTTGATCGTCGCTAAGCTTTACGTCGTCTGGTGCGCTTACCTTTGCGCTATATGTTCTTAGTGTATTACGATTCCATAATTCTAGCGCCATGTCTCTATCAACGTAGCGTTTGCCATTTTCTTCTACAACTGCTGCTGCAATACGTGATTTACACGCATGGGTAACTGCTGCTTTTGAGCATCCCTTAATTGCCGCTAATTCTGAAAACGTTATTAACAATGGTCGTTAAGCGTGGTTAACACAGCTTAACCGCTGGAGACCGTATGTGAATATAACATTATTGTGATATAACTTTACCTACTTTCAAGGCTGACGCTAGCTGAAACACGGGCTTCGAATTTACCCGGGCCGCCGCATGTCGTAAGGACCCTAATATTTTGTGGCAATACAATTATATAACGATAATGCAATACAATTATATAACGATAATGCAATATTGTTTCTAATAAAAAAGGCAGGTAATTAGCCCGCCTAAGTTATTAAGTTAATAGCTTAAGATTAGCTTGCTAAATTGTTAAACTCCTCCCCTAATTGTCGGCTTGTAATGTCTAATAACTCCAACGCTTGTGATCTGCTTTGCTCTGCCGGTGGGATGGCCTGGCGATGCGAGCTGATCTCCTCGCAATTGGTATATATAAGCTCAGACAATAGCTTGTATGTAGCGAACAGAGCAGAATCCCAACCATCCGAACAGTTACCAGTCAAAGCTTCAATTTGGTTCGATTCGGAAGTGTCACAATGCTCGGCAGATTGTCTAGCATTGTCTACCAGATCCCTTGCTATAAGTAGCCTTTGGATGGCATAGCTAGCATCTAAGCACTGAGAGTTAAGGCTACTCAATGCATCATTAGCATTGCAGTAGTTTTGATACAGTTGCTGATAGGTTGGGTTGGCGTTGATGAATGCTTGTTTGGGAGTTGTCATGATTGAACCGTGATGATAGGTGAATTGGTAACTTTAGATTTACTAGCGCCATGGGCCCATATCGCAACGTCGGCCGAGGATCCGTCACACAGTCCACAGGTTGCGCAATTAGTTTTGTGGCCACGTTCCACCGATGCGGCGCAATGCACCGTGCCGGCCGGATCCGGCGCGCCTACTGGTAACACTGTGAATGTGTTCCACCCATCCGCCTTAGCATCCGCTAAATCCTGCAGCGAATCGCAGGATGCCTGAACGGTGCCCTTCAGCCAGGCGCCTACTGGCCTGCGCCATTGATGAGTGTATCCGGTATGGGTTGCGACCGATGGCAGGATAGCTTCCCATATCCACCTAGGCACGGCAGCCGGATCACCAGCGCTGCCTATTCTTAGATCACGGTCGAGAAAATCACTAGGCATAGCGGCCGCATAACCAGAGCCATGGTGCCAACAATTCCAAACAGCTAGTGGCGCCTGATACCAGATCACGTAGCAGGTTTTGTTTATTTTATGCGGGCAATCACCGCATACACTCTCACCTTCAGTTGATTTAAACGCGTGATGGGGTGGTATATCGGCACGCATAATCCAGGTTTGAATCATGGCGCCTGTTTTGTCGTTAGCGCTTGAATCGTTGAAGCCCGTTGCTATAACAACAATGGGCGCACCATCTAGCATCGATGGCCCGTGATACAAAACACGGCCGTTTGGGTTGGTAATCATGATTTAGATAATTAAAGGCTGGATTAAATAATGTTTAAGTAAAAATCACCACCGCATAGTTCACAGGTTTAAACCAACCCGAGAATAGTTAGCCAACTCTCCGAATTATCCGGTTCAACTATGCGGCCATCTGGGGTTTCGCATACGCTGTCAACGGTCCAACCTTCTAATTCTGCATCCGTAGGGGCTGGCCAATACTTACCGCGCCATTGGATCCTTTTATGGTTTCCAGCCTGATCAATAGACAAGCCACGGTCGGCGGCCAATATTGCCGCGGTCTCGCCGTGGTCCTCTGCATCAATACTCTGCCAAGGGCAATTAATCGCTTGAACCGCTTTACCCCATAACTGGCAATATTGCCAGGATTTAGAGTCCAAAGGATCAATACTGCCGGCCCGTTGATCCCATTCCTTAGCAAGCTTTACCGCTGTTTTAAGTGAACAGCGAAGCGTTGCTAATGCCCAACCGCAACCGCGGTGGGTAATAGTCCAACAACCGGGAACAGTGGCGAACAGGTAATCCTTGCCCGGTGGCGGGGTAACTGCTAAGTGCTGCCCTAGCCATGCGGCCGGCGCTGAATGATCTAAGAATCCGTGGCCGGCAGGGTTTTTAGTGGCAACTAAACAGCGGTTTAAGTAGCGGCCCATGTGAATTAAAAGCGGTTGGAATAATTAAGCGCTGGATTGCGCTCGGCGTCAACATAGACCAAATTCAGCCAATAGCTAGCAATTAGCCGCCAAAAGTTTATATTTCTTAACAATAGCCCAACTGTACTATAGGAGGTGTACTATTCAAAGGCGCCGATGCATAGGCGCACCGACTTGACAATGGGAACCATTCTTACTAGTACATTGGTACTATTGCGGCACTGTTATATAACAATATAACGGCACAATAGTATAATGTTATAACACTAGTACAAATGTACTATAGTACGTGTGTACTATGATACAAATGTACTATAGTACGTTAGTACTAGAGACCACTTTTTTATATATTTGCGTCGAAAAATAATACCTTAAACCACCTTGCAGCCGTGTGTAAAAAAGGCCCTAAAACCGACCCCTTGCAAGTCCAAAATTTTTTAGACAAATTGTTTGACTGCCGCGTCAAATATCGCGCCCGCATTAGCTTGCACCGCCACTTCAGCAGCATAATTAAAATCAAAACTTTTTTGCACTGATGGCACTGCTTCAAGCTGCCTGAACAATTGCGTCAGGTTGCCGCTTTTAACGCGGTATATGCCCGGCTGAGGCATTTGTCCCTTACCGATAGCCCTATAGACCTTTGCAAGCTCCTTCCTGCCCCCCACATAGGGCACGTAGACGTGGCTGCCTTCAGTGCGGTATCTACCAGGTCGCATAGATGCCCTGATGTCTTCAAATGCCTTGATGCCATATAACGCCTCAACGTATTGCGATGCACGTATGCGACCTTGCTGGTTGCGCTTAGCTGCTGGTGATTCATGTAATGGGAACATATACCTACCATTGTAATTTGATAACTGTGAAGCTAAGCGTTCTTGAAATCTAGTTTTGTATACCATACCACCAAGGATTTGCGGTAACAAATAAGTTGAAGGCGGCTGACCTTTAGTTGCTTCATCACGTAAATAAATAGTTGTATACGGTTGCGCTTTAGTTGCAAGATGGCGATATAGCGGAGATTTATAAGTAAATGCACTGAGGCTTTTAAAAGAATCTTTCATTTCATGCTGCAATGCCTGACGAACGACGGTGCCAAGACGATTAACGGTAACAGCAGCTAAAAATGGTAATTGAACTCTTACAATAAGGTCAAGCTCACGATCTAGCTTTTGACCATTAAAACTAATACTCATGACGCATCCGATAGAGCGGTAATAATTTTATCGTAGTCGCGGCTGAAGCTATAGACCAGTTCAGGCGGTATGGGTTGCTGCTCGTCTTGGGCATTGTCGCGGATGGCATTTGCTACCGCCACGGCTTCAGCCATTAATGCGTCTAGTCGGTCGATGCAGGGGCGGTTGCGTTCAGAAATAATAAGCACCACTTAATAAGCATAGGCAACGTAACACTAACCAGCAAGTGCAGTTAGGTCTACTTTGCTTAATATTGCGCAACAAAAGCCTGTTACGCTTGTTACGCCCTGTTACGGTCCGTGTTACGCCCAAAATCCTTGCAGCGCAGCGTTTGTTACGTTGTTACATTTTTTTTAAAATAAAATATATATATATAGAGAGGGTGTCTCTAAGGGTGTGAGAGGGGGGATGTGTATATGTATCTCTATGGGGTTGTGTTTTGTTTTTAGCGTAACAGGCGTAACATCGTGACAACGGTTGCAGCGCAAGGGATCTCAGCGTAACAGCACCGTAACAAGGTGTAACACGCAACGATCTGTTACAAAGCCGAGACTTATTGCCCTGCTGGCGGTTTGGGGAAATTAGGAAATGATGCCTGCATTTTCAAGTGGAATTAACGTGCATCGCATAGTGTGTGACCCAAAACGGATCGGGCCAACTTTTGCGGCACCTTTGACCCGCTGTAAAGCTTGTTTATGGGCACCACCGCTCCATGGTGTATCACGTAACAGGCCATGCAAAATGCTATGGGTGTTAGCTATGGCTAGGCCCCCTTCGTGGTATTTGATGCCATGACGGGCAAGGACCAGATCAGCCGGTTCATCACCGATAGACGAGCCTAACCGTGCAGCTAAGAAAATTTCACGTATAGAAATACGTTTATGGTCAACAACAACCATAGTATTAAGGATATAATCAAGGCACTTAACTTCATCAGCTTCTTGTGGATCAAGCTGGTTAGATTCCCAATCTAAAGTTTTAATCCATTCTAATGCTTCTTCAATGCTCAATAACTTACCGCCATCAGAAGATAAAGACCATGCGCCTGCAAGTAGGGTGCCATATTGGTCACCGTAACGCTGGCCAAAAGTAATAGCAAGTGCCCTGGCTAATATTTTAGCATTAGATCTAATTACAGGTATATTTTGTATAGTTCTAGCTATTAATTGGCGTCCAGTTTCCATTGTAATTGTAGTTTTTATTTCAGCCTCGAAGGCAGTCCATTCTTGCTTTTGTATGGTGTCTTTACGAAGTGCTAGGACACAAAAGCGATCAACATCAGCTTTTTGTATTAATGCAACATTTATAGATGATACGCAAAACATGCTGCGTATTTCAAAAGCGTTAGCGCCGCCTGTGGTTGTGCCTTTATAAATTTTGCCACCTTCAGATGATGCAATACGTGCAAGTGCTAATACATTTTGAACAATTTGTTTATCACGTTGATCATTTTGTTCAAATTCATCAAATATTACAGGTATTGCATCAGAGCATAATGTGCCACGGAGGCCAGCTTCAGTGGTGCCACCTGTTGCGCCTTGGTAGATACCACCCATTAATGGTTTAAGGAAATCTTTTAGGATGCAGGTTTTCCCAGTACCAGCAGCACCTGTTATCCAGGCATGTGGGCGCCAGTCTAAGGCGCCGCATACGGGCGCTAGGACGGTCCAACCTAAAAGGAAATAAGCATTAACAGGCATCTCCCAGCGAAAACCTATAGCGATATTGCGTATTTTGGTAGCTAACTCATCTGAAAGCGGCTTATTGTCTGGCCCATCAAGCGCTTTAGCTTGTTCATAAAAATAATTAGTTGGTGGTGGTGAGCAAATGCGATGCTCTTTATTGTCAACAATTAGGCGATCACCAAGGTGAACGATGACGCGACCTTTGTCATACCAAGCACCGCGTCCACGAACGCGATCTGGATCATAAACGCCTTGTTGCATACAAAGTGAGATAAGGCTATCTGCGGCGCGATCCCAATCAGCGCCAGTACCTTTTTTATATGCTTCATTCCACCAGCCAAGAGGTGCAAGATTTAGGAGATTAAGTTTAGTGTGTTGTGAAGCGGTAAGTTCTAATACTTGGCCGCCGTTTGTTGGTAAATAAAAATAAGACCCACGATCAAAACCTAAGCAACGGAATGGTAGTTTGTCTGCCTTTGTCACTGGCGCGAGTTCCGATGCGGCTTCCGGTGCAAGTTCCGGTTGTGCCGTTAGTGCAGACCGGTTGGCTTTAAGGTATGCAGCGGCTTCTGCGATTGACCAGTGTGCATCAGCTAGATCCCATCCGTCAGGCACGTCTGGTGGTGGTGTGACAATGCGCACCTGAGCGGCGCCGAGTTTAAGTAATTTGGCTGATAATTTATCCATAGCTTGGATGCCAGGGGCGTCTGCATCAGGCCATAGTGTGCAGTTGCGACCTATTAGTGGCGCCCAGTCTGCTTTGTCAATAGCTTTACAACCGCTTGGCCATGTAATCGCCACTGCTGAGGGGAACAGTTTGGCGGCTGCATCTGCGGTTTTCTCGCCTTCAACTATTAGTACAGGTGCATCAACTTTGGCGGCGATAGCTGCAAGGTTGTATAGCGGGCGCGGTGCAGGTGGTGCTTTCCATAACCACTGCGAGCCATCCCACCATAAAGGCCGGAGTCGTTTACCTGGGAAGCGGCAAACAATAAATGTGCTGGAGTAATGCCAAATATATTCGGCGCCTTTAGTTGGCGGCTCAGGCTTGATATTTAAGTGCTGCTCGATGAGCTTGCAGGCTTCAGGATAAGTGAGACTCGTGCGACGCATTAGCATATCCATACCACTTCCGGCACCGCCGGATTGATCTTTACCGCCGCATTGGTTGCAGTACCAGGAGCCAGTACCATTTAGATCATCAAATCGGTAGCGGTCCTCACCACCACATAAAGGGCATGGCTGGTGCTTGTCAGTTAATTGATTTGGCGTAAGGCCAGCAAGTTGCATTAGCAGGTCAGGCCACCTGCCTTGAGTGAGTTCTTGAATATTCATTTCTGTGTGCGCTTGGCCTGCCGCATGGCTTCTTCAACCACAAGGCGTATTACGGCACTACGGGTTAAACCTGCTACGCGGCGGCTGTCCAGCCACGCTACCTGCTCTGGCGTGAACTGCACTGCTAATGGATGGGATAGGGTCACGGTCGCTAGCGGTTACTTGCAGACCCTAGCGGATAGTGTTATGGTTGGCAAGCCCACCAATTTATGCGCCATGTCTACTAGAGATTTGCTGGATGCTTTTGAAAAAAATCAAAACTCATTGCCGTTTAATCAACAATTAAAACATGTGCCTGAGGAATGGCGTCAACCAATTGTTGATGTTGTTGATACGTTTAGCACAGTAAAACTTGGTTTAGACGGCCTTGGCATTAAGGACACATTTGCATTGGTTGAAGCTGTAAAATTTGTCGTAGACCGGCACGACAAATCTGTTGCTGCCGATTCATGAACCTTCGCCCTTACCAGCAGGAAGCAGTAGACAATTTAAGAGCTGCTTTTAAAAGTGCTTTTAGAGCACCTGTGTTGCAACTACCTACTGGTGGCGGCAAAACTATAATTTTCTGTCATATAGCTCAAAGTGCAGCAGCAAAAGGGAATAATGTATTGATTTTAGTTCACAGGCGTGAATTAATAATTCAAACCAGTAAAGCATTGGCAAGGCTAGATCTTGAACATGGAGTTATGGCTCCAGGGTACAAAAAAAATAACGCTGCCATACAAGTTGCGTCTGTCCAAGCTTTAGCTAGAAGATTGAGTATTATTGATTTTTATCCATCTTTAATTATTATTGATGAAGCACATCACGCTGTTGCGTCTACTTGGGATAAGATATTATTACATTATGACAAAGCAAAACTTTTAGGTGTTACAGCTACGCCAGAAAGATTGGATGGCAAAGGGCTTGAAGAGCATTTTGATTTATTAGTAAAAGGCCCAACAGTAAAATTTTTAATACAAAATTCTTTTTTATCTAATTTAAAAGTATATACATTGCCTTTTGCTTTATCACGTAGCTTGATAAAAATAAAAAACAAAGATTTTGACCTTGAAGAATCTGTGCAAAGTCTAGAAGACGCTGGCATAAATGGTGACGCAATATCTGAGTACACTAAAAGATGTCCAAACAAGCCAGCAATTGTATTTTGCTGCAACATAAGACATGCAAAACAAATGGCTGATAGGTTTATCAAAGCTGGATATAAAGCAGCAGCCTTAGTGTCTAAAGGCGTGGGACCTGTTGAGCGAGCGCAAATGATTGAAGATCTAGGTAATGGCAATTTAGACGTTATTACTAGCATTGATATTATCTCAGAAGGCACTGATATTCCTGTTGTTACAACGGCGATATTATTGCGCCCAACAGAATCTTTAACAATATATTTGCAGCAAGTTGGCAGGGTATTAAGGCCAGCACCTGATAAAGAATTTGCTTTTATTATTGATTGTGTTGGTAATGTTCAAAAACATGGGATGCCGCAACAAGATAGGGATTGGTCATTGGAAGGAACACCTAAAAAAGACAAGTCACCAAGTGTTTTTACATGTCAAAGTTGTTATGCAGTTTTTGAAAGGGAATCTTCTGAATGGCCTGTAATTTGTCCATATTGCGGCCATGAGCATTGGCCAGAGGAAAAGCCACAGGAAAAACCAAACGTTGTGTTAAATGTTGATTTAGTGGAAGTAGAAGAAAATGAAAATATAACTACACAACATGATAGAAGAAAGCTTATTGCGAAAGCTACGTGTTTAGAAGATTTTATTGAAATTGGCAAGTTAATGGGTTATAAACCTGGCTGGGCACATATTGCATGGAAAGAACGTAAAGCAAAAATATCGCAAGCTGAATGGAAGCCACCAGCCAAACCAGTTAAATACCGTAAGTTTAATATGTCTGAGATAATGAAACAAGCTGGCATTCCTGAGCCGCCATGGGTCAAATGACAAGTGAGCAAACAATCCAGCAACATATTAGGCTTGCGTGTAGCAAAGGTGACTGCCGTTTGTTCCGGAATAACACCGGCACATTGCCAGATAAGAATGGCCGCCCGGTCAGCTTCGGCCTTTGCAAAGGCAGCGCCGACCTGATCGGCTGGACTAGCCGCACCATTACACCTGAGATGGTGGGTCAGCAGGTGGCGGTGTTCACCAGCATTGAGGTAAAGACTGCAACCGGCAGGATCCGCCCAGAACAACAGCAATGGCTTAATGCAGTGCAGGCTGCAGGCGGCATTGCAGCCGTAGCCAGGAGTGTTGCAGATTGTGAACAACTAGGGTTGACAGGGGAGGCTTAGGGTGTAGGGTATGCGAGCCGAAGGACACCGGCGCTATCCCTTTGCTTTTTTTGCTATGACCCTTGAGCAAATCGACGAGCTTAATTCATCGCTAATCGAATTGGTAAAATCTTATCGCTTGATGGCTGATGAGATTACAGAAGAACAACTGGAATCATTTGCTGAAAACCATCCGTTAGCTGATGTGTTGTTTGAAGCTGAAGCTTACCTTGAGCAAATGGAGTTAATCAATGCTTAGATTTTTATGCGTTGCGATTGTTGCAGCTACTGCCTATTTGGTGGTAACTGAGGTTGGCAGCCAGCCTTACCCGTATGCAAATCCTGTTCCTGTTGTTTATCCTTCATGACTGATTCCGACATTTATTGGACTTTTGTATCTGCTAGTAAATATGGCGGATCATTTTGGCAACGGCTAGCTGATGCTGGTTTGGCTGCTGACACACAAAACAAGCGCCGGATACTTAATGAGTTCCATGAACTGATTGAGCATTACGGCCCGTCAAAAGGTTTACATCAACTATTGCGAAATCCTAAATGACTCATCCAATCACCCCACCGCCGGATCTGGTACAGCAATGGGCAGACAAGCTAGCCTGGAGCACGGACCAAGCCGTATTTACCAGCGCCGCTCAATGGGGCGCTGACCAGGAGCTGGAGGCGTGTTGCGAGTGGCTAGAGCGCAACTACAACTACCCACGAGCAGACCACCCTCTTCGCACCGCCCGCCGCCCCAAGCCGCCGAGCTTGAAGGAGCAGGCGCTTGAAGTAGTGACTGGTTTGGAAAAGCGTTGGGATCTGCAATGCGATCTGGCTTGCCTCCGCCGCGCACTGGAGGCATTGCCACAATGACCATCAGTAACGCCGACTATCACGCTGACCCAGCTATTAGTGCTAGCCAGCTAAAGGAAATTGGCCGCAGCCCTTTTCATTATTGGAAACGGTACGTTGACCCTGATAGATCACCATCAGAACCGACTGCTGCGATGCGCTTGGGCAGCCTTGTGCATTGCGCCGTGCTGGAGCCTAAGGAATTGCTGCAACGGTATGCCGTAGGCCCTGACAGGCGTACTAAGGAGGGTAAGGCAAAGGCTGAGAAGATGCTTGCTGATGGCATCGAGCCAGTTAGCGCTAGTGATTTTGAGCAGGCATTATCAATGGCAGCGGCTGTGCGTAGCCACCCGACAGCAGGTTTATTGCTGGCTAATGGCGCCGCAGAAACCTCGCACTGGTGGGATGACATAGCAACTGGGCTGCGGTGTAAATGCCGCCCCGACTGGTTTGATGGTGAACTAATTGTTGACCTGAAGACCTGCCAGGACGCATCACCCGCAGGATTTGGCAAGGCGGTGGCAGCGTTTCATTACCAATTGCAAGCCGCTCACTACCTGGCGGGCACTTTGGCCAAACGCTTTATTTTTGTTGCGGTAGAGAAAACCTACCCATTTGGGATTGGCGTTTATGAGCTTGACGCTGAAGCATTAGTTCATGGCAGCATTGCCCGCCACAATGCGCTGCAACGTATACAAGATTGCCGGGCTATAGGCGAATGGCCGGGCTTTACCGACGGCATCCAGACGCTACAGCTTCCTGGCTGGGCATTAAAAGACCAAACAACCATTACATCAGAGGATTTCTAATGAGCGCCATTACACAATGGACCCAAGAGCAAACGCAACTGATCTCGAGCACCATTGCGCCAGGTTGTACGGCAGATGAGCTCAAATTATTTAGCTATGCGTGCCAGCGGTCAGGTTTAGATCCATTTAGCAAACAGATCTACGCCATCAAGCGCGGGGGCAAGATGAGCATACAAGTGGGCATTGATGGCTTGCGCAGTATCGCCGAGCGTACTGGCCAGCTAGATGGGAGTGAAACCTACTGGTGCGGTGAGGAAGGTGACTGGAAGGATGTATGGCTAGGCAAGACACCACCAGCCGCTGCCAAGACTATTGTTTACCGCAAGGGCAGCAGCCATCCATTTGTTGGAGTGGCCCGTTTCCAGGATTACAACGCAGGGCAGGGGCTGTGGTCCAAGATGCCTGCTGCAATGCTGGCCAAATGTTCGGAAGCATTAGCGCTCAGGAAGGCATTCCCTGCTGATATGTCGTCGCTGTATACAGCAGACGAAATGGAACAGGCCGAGACGGTGACTGTGACTGCAACACCTCCCCCAGCGTTAGCACCTGCTGCACCTGCTGGCGATGCCAAGATTTTTGCTGCTGGTAAAGCAGCGATTGCTAAATGCAGCACGTTAGACGAGCTAGAAGTTGTTACCAAACGGCTAGAGGCACGCCAAAACGACCTGAGCGCTGAGCAGTATCAGGAGTTATTGCAGATGGCAGTAACTAAAGAAGATGCTATGGAAACCCGGCAAGAGGCTGACCCATTCGCTGATGACTGAGCCCCACCTGACTACTGACCAGTTAGCTGCTAGGTGGGGGCTGCGGCCCTCTACCTTAAAATCTCAACGTGCGCGTGGGGTTGGCCCACCGTATGAAACCGCTGAACGCCTAGCCTCACCGCTTGGTGCTCCGCGTGTTCGCTATTTGCTAACACAAATTCTGGCTTTTGAAGCCGCCCACAACATCACCCCATTAGAACCATGAGTTTATTTGCTACCGGCATTGTTCGTATCATCACGCAACCCACCATCCGCACGTTTGATAATGGCACGCAAGTTGCTAACCTGTTCGGTGGTATCGGTGAGGGCAAAGATAAAAATGGAGAATACATTAACAATGGTATCGACTGCGAAATATGGGGCAAATCGGCTGAATTAATATGCGATAAATGCAAAAAGGGTGACAGCATTCAAGTTACTGGCACCATACGGCGTCAGGAATGGGCAGATAAGCAAACAGGTGAAAAGCGTAGTAAACATATAATAAGTGTTAGCAGGTTTGAATTTTTACCACGGGCTGCTAATAATACGAACGAACTCGACGCTTTTTAACCCATGACTGCTGATGCAATGCGCGACTACCTAGAGGCCATCTCTAGGTATCCGTTGCTCACGACACAGCAGGAAATACAGTTGGCACGTAAAATCGCGCAGTACATGGAGCTGCGCGATAACACTAGCCCAACACCTGCTGAGCAACGGCTGATAAAAGCTGGCCTTAAGGCACGGGCTACCATGGTAAACTGCAATTTACGTTTGGTTGTGCATATTGCCAAGCGTTATACAGGAAGGATAAAATCAATGGATATGTTGGATTTATGCCAGGAGGGTAATATTGGCCTTCAACGTGCAGCAGAAAAATTTGACGCATCACGTGGGTATAAGTTTTCGACCTATGCGTACTGGTGGATTAGGCAATCATTGAAACGTGCTATTGATAGCAAGGAGCGCATGATAAAAATACCGATTCATATGATAGACCGTACGTTTAAGGCATTACAGATTGAAACAGAATACATGAAAGAACATGGCCGCAAGCCAAGCAAAACAGAATTAGCTCAAGTTATGGGTTTAACAATAGAGCAATTATTAGCATTAGTCGATTGCAATAGCGTTCATATTAGTTTAGACGAACTGATAACAGATGATGGCAACTCATTGCTTGATTTAATTGCTAGCCCTGAGGTGGATATTGATTTTGATTTGGACCATAGCAAGGAACACGTGCAGCTTGCGTTATCTTATTTAACTGATATAGAGCAAGATATAATAAACAAACGCTACAATGAAGATTTAACTTTTACGGCAATTGCAAAGGATCATAACGTATGCCGCGAACGTATAAGGCAAAAGATGACAAGTGCGCATCGCAAGTTAGGTAAGATGATGTCAGAATATACGTTTCCACCACGGGCGTCTTGATTGTTGAAGATATAAAGTAGCTTCTAAAGCTGCTATATGATGTACAGCTTGCTTTATTAATTTAGATTGATGTGCGTTTTGTTTTATTAAGTTACTGCATAATTTAGCGACCTGTTCACGGTCAGGGCAGTTCAAGGCGATTCTGCTCTGGCCTTCGAGTGCAAGCTGCTCCTCTAGACTGAGCTGCACCACCATCCACTCCATCATCACTACATTTAGCAGTTATCCGCATTCTAACAATGGAAACACCAACTATCAAGCGCATCAAATCTAACAACGGCAATTATATATGGCAGGTAACGTATAATTCTTTGTGCAGGGAACATAGCCAGTCATGGCAGGCTATGATATTTTATCATCAGGCGATGGAATGTTACCGCAACGACGTAAGTAACTTAAAAGCTTTATTGCACGGTCCAGATCCCACAAATCATGATTAGTCCACCAGCTCCACAGTTCAGAATGGCCTTTTTGGCGATTGTGTAAACTACAGCACGGCGCTAGGTTAGCCCTACTGGTATGGCCGCCATTCTTTTTTGGCACTAAATGATCAAGTGTTATATTATCAAATTGTTCGCCGCAGATATAACAACAACTATTCCATTCTTCAATAATAGATTTGCGAAATTTGTGTTTAGTTACCTTACGACTAACTAACTCGGTCTCGTTGATGTGATGATTCATGAGGCTCCGGCATTTCGTAGGGAAGCACCTCATAATCAAGGAGGTGAGCGTTTGATTGTGCGATCTCTTCGAGTCTGGCTGCGATGCCGATTGCTACATCATCTGATGAGTACTCACTATCTACGACCATCATGGCGCTTATCTCGACTAGGTAGCGGTTCATGTTGCAGGCTCACAGGTAATTTCGACGCCGGTACTATTGCGTGGTCTTAGCTTTAACCAAATGCCTCCTAAACTTTTTGGCATTACTATTTTTTCAATTGCAAATCCACCGCCGCCTTTAAATTCTTGTTTATAAGTGCCCGTTTGGATATGCCATCGTTGTTCTATACGCTGCTCCCCTTTGTTGTTTATACGATAGCAAGGATGAGCAACAATTGTACGTTCGTGGTTATGACCATTAACAATAACATCAGCGTCTGGCATGATGCTGGCATAGCGACCACCGCCAAGAGTCCCCTTAGTTATTACGCCGCCCCAAGTGCCATGGTGAAAGCCAAGCGTTAAACGCCTAATTTTTTCTTGTCTTTGTTGTGCGCCAGTATTACCTTCTTGGTAAAACGTAAACCAAATAAAGCCCTGATAACGCATGTGTTGTACAGGGCTGCCGCTGTCGCGCATGATGCGCACTACGTTACCAAGTGGGTCAACTTCGTTGTGGTTAATGATTGCTGTTTCATGGTTACCGTCTGACATCATTAAGATGTCATCTTGCCACGGTTTCAGCCAGGTTGCAGTTTCGTTAAATACTAGGTCAAAATAATTACCGCCTAAATGTTCTGGCCTTATATCGCCTTTGCTGCCACGTCTATCTTTTTTGCCTTGCATTAGGCACATTACATCACCAAAGAAAAGCGCCTTACCTTTACGTTCTTTCATCTCATCTAGATGCTTTTTGAAAAGCTTACGGTCGCATTTTGGATTATCTAGGTGAATGTCGGATGCAAGAAAGAAATTATATTGCGTTGTAGTTGAGGTATAGGGGATTCGTATTTCAGTTAATTCTGGGCTGTGGCGGATTACTTCGCATTTCATGGCTTCACCAACAGCGCCCAGCCTGTACTAACGCCATCTGGCATCCAACGGCGATTGAAGCGTTCTTTCGAATACTTAATACCGGCACCCCCGGTATTTTTGACATAGCCACCATTAACGAGATTAGCCTCACCGTTTGGGTCGTTCAGAATCCAATGCTCAGCAGTAAACCCAATTACGACGCTCCAGTGTCCACCACCGCTAGGTGACTGCGCAGGCCCTTTGTGCAGCCAACCCACCGCTACAGGCCTCCCAGCACGTAGTTCAAGCTCCAGCAACCCTGGGGCGCAGTTGGTCGCAAATCTGGCTTGTAAACCTAAAGAACGCAGTGTTGAAAGTTGCGCTTGGCTGTCGGTCGTATCGCCAAACTTGGCCCGAATCAAATTATATTCATCATCGCTCTTTACTTTGCCGTAAAACTTAGCAATCATCGCGCAACTACTGGAGAAACATTCTCTATAACCAGTGCCGCTTTTGTTATCATTTTGCGCCTCATAGGGCACTTTCAGTAACACTGATGTTGCCTTTTGGCTGATGCCCCAGAGTTTTGCCTCGGCTTCACGTCTACGGCGGAGGCCAGGTTCTGCTGGTGTGCCAGCATTTATGTATAACATCAATGCCGCTGGCACTGCGTCGTAATCCGACTCGCGGAGGCATTTACTAATCGTTACGAAATCTGCGCTACCGCAAAAATGCCAACCTACGTTATAGGCAAACGAGATCAACGCATTTTGCCTATGCGCTGATAATGTTTTCCAGCCTGGTATTGTTTTTGCTAACGCCGGTACAACCTGAGTTTCTAGCATATTATCCAGCAACCCATCAGCAGCATCGCGTGTGATGGTATCGCCGATTTTTACTGCTGCGCCATCAGGCCATCTAATGGTGCCCCAGCCGATGGTTGGCACACCGGCAGGACAAATGTATGCTACATCACTAAAACCTTCAAATTCGCGTATAAGTTTCGCCGCAGGCTCCCATGCCAATGTGGGTTTTGGCGCTGGGTCAGCCCTGAATTTATCGAGGAATGTTTTTTGTTCATCTGGTGCTAACAGTTCCCATGCCCATGTCCATGCCGCCTGCTGATGTGGCAACGGCGGCTTTGTTGTTGCTTTGGCCGCTGCTAAAAAATTCATGAGCGCTTATAGGGTGCATGGATTGAAATTTCACCACCTAACAAGCGACTATCGCCTGTTTGTAACTCATCGTTAATAGGGTGTTCTATTACGATTGGCGGTGGCGGCAATGGTTGTGCTTTATGCCATTCAGCTTCGGCTTTATCCAATTTGGCTGGTAACGTCTTTTCAAACCACCATTGACGGATGGCAAATTCAAGACGTTGCTGCCAAAGGGGTGTGCCAAAGCTGATCAGCCCTTTTTTGTATGCAACAGGTTAAGGATTTGGAATACCAATTGGATGATGCTATTGGATTTCAGTGGTGACAGCGCGATCAATTCAGATGCTGCTGTAACAACAATCCAAAAAGCTGGGTGAGATAGGAAGTCCACAAGAAAACTGTGGCGAACGTCACACTCAGTCTAGCTGCTATCTAACCTCGAGTTTGCTTACTCTGTTTTCGATTTGGTTAAGGCGCATAAAAGTTTCCTTGCGATCTGCCTTAATGTCTGTATGAAGCACCTCTAATTGGGTAGCAATATGTTCCACTGCAGCAGTGAGCCTGATTACTGCATTGCGAGCCTCATCATTACGACGGCTAAATCCCATCGCGCCCATCGCAGCCGCACTGATGGATGCGCCAGCAATAGCAGCGACTAATTCGACCACGGCTCAGGCTAATGTTGCCCCTAGTCTAGCCGCTCAGAACCCTGCTGTAGTGCTGCCATTGCTAAAAAGCACCACCCCATCAGTAGGAGCAGGCTCAGGGATAGGATTCCAATCGCTGTACGCATTGCTCGTAATGTACGCCGCCAGTTCAGCGGTAGTAGTGGTGGCATTAATCGCTGTGATCTTACCACCTGCCGCATCACGGATAAATTGGCGGTCAGCTTTAATTTCAGCACTCATGGGCTTGCCGTTGTCAGCTTCGCGGATCACCTGCCAGTCAGTAGGTGCAAGCAGCGTGTTTGCTGTGGTGCGTGTTTGAGCAATCCACTGCTCCACCAATTGCTCATGGTCTTTTGGTAGTTCTGGCCCCCAGTAGAAGCGCTGGTCATAAGGCGCTGGATCGGGCTCTTCAGTAATTCCAATTGCAGCCCGCTCTTCAGGGCTAGCTAAACGCAACCAGTTAGCCGGATACTGAGTACCTGTTTTTGGGTCTGTAAATGCTAAGTCTGGGCTAAGCGGTTTGCCGTCAAGAAGGAACATGATTGACATAAAAGCTTATTTCCATTGTAGACTCCTTAAGCCCTAAACGCCTAAACGGTATGACTGACAACGAGATTATTGATCTGATGTATGAACATGCCACAGCATTCAGTAGCTGCGTGCAATTCAGTGAGCAGGGTGTGCTGGATTTTGCCCGTGCGGTGCGTAATTTTGTACCAAGTGTTGTAAAACCTGAACCACCTAAATATGTAGATGATATGTGGAGATTTTTAGAAAGTGCTGATCGTTATATCTCTGCAGGTTCTTGACTACTTGGATTCCCGATAGTTGGCATTTATCGAGAAAACAAGTAGAAGTGAAAGCGACTACTAGGGCTTGACGACAAATCGAACAGTCTCTACCTGTTCAATCGCAGACATCGCTGCATCTACTTGAGATCGCACCTTTCTTAAGCAGTGCTCTGTCCATTGGTTGCTACTCAAAATTGCGTCAATGGCAGCCATGCGCCTAGAAAGCACGCTATAGGCCAATGCAAAATCAGTTGGCAGCATTTCGATTGATTCCATGGAGGCGGATTCGATTTCAGTAATGTTCATGGTGTTAGTTGGAATGGCTACTGGGCTTCAAGCTCGTCGGCAATAGCATATAAGTCACGAGTGTCTACGACCAACTCATACCAGCCTTCATTCGGACAGTGGATCTCGTAGGCGAGTGTTTGA
>Ga0214923_10001012_pt1 | contig 41015 bp, 45 predicted proteins | sample LL1510_MetaG_FD_177993 | JGI IMG/M metagenome (GOLD analysis project Ga0214923, IMG submission 177993) | Freshwater microbial communities from Lake Lanier, Atlanta, Georgia, United States - LL-1510 | ecosystem: Environmental > Aquatic > Freshwater > Lake | place: USA: Georgia | collected... | reverse complement strand
CCAAAACATGAAAAGGAAAAAGAAGAAAATATGAAACCAAAAAAAAAAAAAAAAGTGAAAAAGGCGAAAAAAGAACCTGAACCAGAAATGGAAGAAGAAGAAAATATGGAACCAGAAATTAAAAAAAAAGTGAAAAAGGCGAAAAAAGAACCTGAACCTGAAACGGAAGAAGAAGAAAATATGGAACCAGAAATTAAAAAAAAGGTAAAAAAGGAAGAAAATAAAAAAAAAACAAGAAAAAATGTTAAAAAGCCGTAATTGTAGTATTTTATTAAATGAGTGTATAAATTAATAAAAAAATGATTTATTTTTTTATTAATATTTTTGTTATAAAAATAAAAATGGACAAAGAATATTATATAATAGAATATATATATAAAAAACAAATAATAGATTTTAAACAAAATAAATATGTTGAACAAAATTTTAAACAATACATTGGAGAAATAATGGATAATATTGAAAAATTAATTCAAGAAATTATTAGATATTTAATTTCTATTTCACATATTGGTAAAACAGAATGTGAGGGGAATTATTATGGTTTTAATGTATTGGATATTATTAAAATAAAAACATGGGATCAATTAATTGAATTTATAAATGAAAATGATATACATAAAACATATAAAAAAATTTGGAATATTAATTTGGTTAATTTTACAAAAGATGATTATATTGTATTATATAAATATCCTAATAAACCTTCTGAATATTCATATTACATTGGACAAATATCGTCAAATCTTGAAAATTTAATTCAAGAAGTAATAAGATATTTAATATGGGGAACTGATGTTGGTAATAAAATTGGTATTATGTATTCTTCGATTAATTACATGGTTATTGATCTTGAAAAATATGGGTTCAATGAATCTAATATTAGTAAAATAAAAACGTGGGATGAATTAATAAATTTTATAATTGAAAATGATCATTATAAAAATGACACATCTAATTGTTGGAAATATCCAAATAGATGGGATATTGAATTAATCAGTGGAAATGAATTATGTAAATAATAATTTGTTTTATTTTTTTAAATGAGTATGTAAATTAATAAAAAATTGATTTATTTTTTTATTAATATTTAATTATAATAATGGACAAAGAATATTATACAATTGAATACACATATGAAAAAAATAATAATAAAATTAAAAAATACGTTGGAGAAATAACATATAATATTGAAAAATTAATTCAAGAAATTATTAGATATTTAATTTCTAATTTACATATTGGTAAAACAGAATGTAATGGGGATTATTATGGTTTTAAAATAAAAACATGGGATCAATTAATTGAATTTATAAATAAAAATGATACAGATAAAACATATAAAAAAATTTGGAATATTAGTTTGGTTAATTTTACAAAAGATGATTATATTGTTTTATATAATATTCATGGTATTCCACAATATATTGGAAAAATAACATCAAATCTTGAAAATTTAATTCAACAAGTAATAAGATATTTAATATATGATCTTAAGGTTGGTAATAAAATTGATATTATATATTCTTCAATTTATTACAATGACATAGATCTTGAAACATATGGGTTTAATGAATCTAATATTAGTAAAATAAAAACATGGGATGAATTAATAAATTTTATAATTGAAAATGATCATTATAAAAATTACTCACATAATTATTGGAAATATCCAAATAAATGGGATATTAAATTAATCAGTGGAAATGAATTATGTAAATAATAATTTGTTTTATTTTTTTAAATGAGTTTATAAATTAATAAAAAAATGATTTATTTTTTTATTAATATTTAATTATAAAAATGGACAAAGAATATTATACAATTGAATACACTAATAAAAAAGATAATTATAAAATTAAAAAATACGTTGGAGAAATAACAGATAATATTGAAAAATTAATTCAAGAAATTATTAGACATTTAATTTTTAATTTTGATATTGGTAAGACAAATCCTGATTCACATTTATGGTGTTACTATACCAAAATACGTCTTTATGAATATGGTTTTAATAGTAATGACATTAGTAATATAAAAACATGGGATCAATTAATTGAATTTATAAATGAAAATGATACAGATAAAACATATAAAAAAAATTGGGATATTAGTTTGGTAAAATTTACAAAAGATGATTATATTGTATCATATAATATTCATGGTATTCCACAATATGTTGGAAAAATAACATCAAATCTTGAAAATTTAATTCAACAAGTAATAAGATATTTAATATGGAATCTTCATGTTAGTAATAAAATTGATTCTATTTATCATTTAATTAATTACGATGACATTGATCTTGAAAAATATGGATTCAATGAATCTGATATTAGTAAAATAAAAACATGGGATGAATTAATAAATTTTATAATTGAAAATGATTATTATAAAAATGACACATCTAATTATTGGAAATATCCAAATAGATGGGATATTAAATTAATCAGTGGAAATGAATTATGTAAATAATAATTTGTTTTATTTTTTTTTTAAAGATATTGTAAAATAAAAAAAATAATATTAAAGAATCTTTGTTTTATTATTTAATTTTTTAACAATTGAAATAAATTTGTCTATTAAAATGTTGGTATATTCTTCACAAATATAAATAGCCGATGGTTCGGTATTATTTGAATAAAATATAATATTTTTTTTATTTAAATGATGGAAAAATGATATATTGTATGAAATATTATTCAAAATTACGGTAAATGTAAAATCAGAAATAATACGATTATTTAATAATAATTCTTTTACAATAATTAAATAATGATTATTAAATAAAATAGTAATTATTTTCATAAAATTGTCAAATAAATAATGAATATCAAAATGTTTAATCGTTAAATTTAGAAAATCATTTTGTATTATAATTTTTTTATTAATTTTGTTATTTATGTATATTATATTGTAATTTATGTTATTTAATGATTTTGTAAATGTAAAATAATCTATAAATAAAGTCACATTTATGAAATATTTTTTTTCAAAAGACAACATATCATCAATAAATAACATATAAAACACACTTGTAATTAAAAATTCATTATTTAAATCAACAATTATATTTACAATATCATTTGTTTTAATAATTAAATAAAACAGATTGCAATGATTATTATAAATAATATTATGAGTAATATTATTTATAGTGATAAAAATATCAAAATTATCAATATTTTTTTTTAATTTATTATAAAATATTCTTTCAATCATTTTATTTTTATAGACTAAAATTATTTTTTCATTTCAATTTTTATAGAAGGACTTATTAAATTTGAGTTGTAATAAAATTTTTGTAAATATTCTTTTTTCAAGTCACTTTGGTATTTTGATGAAATAGTTGGAATATGATAATATGGAGACACACCAGAACTTGAATAAGCATCAAATGAATTATATTTCATTATCGGAATAGAATTATTTTGAATAAAATAACGATATTGCCAATTATTTTTAATTTGTTCATTTTTTAAAATTTCATTATTAATATAATTCATATATATATTATTTTAATAAATTTAAAATTTCATTCTTTTTTAATTTTGTTGCATCTTTTACAATTCCCCTTTTAACAACTAATTCTTTTAATTCATGTAATTTTAATGATTTATAATCCTCACATTTATCTTCTTCTGAATCAACAACTTCTGCTTCTGTTATTTCTTTTTGTTCAGGTGATACATGTTCGTTTATTATTATAATTTGTTTATAATAATTTGATTCATCAATTTCATTTTCTTTATTATTTTGTTCCTCATCCTCATCATCCTCATCATCATCATCGTCATCGTCGTCATCATCATCATCGTCATCGTCGTCATCATCATCATCATCGTCATCATCGTCATGATTTAATTCAAAAGGTAATTCATCATTTTCAAAAATATCAATTTTTTTTAAATAAGGATTGGGGTTAGATAATAGGGATGATTTGAGTGAATTAAAATCATTGTTCATAAATTTAATAGTTTCAACGATAGAATCGATACTATTATCATGATTGGATAATTTATTTGTAAAAAAAGTGAATAAATATCCCAAAAGAAATAATACTAATAGAATAAAAATATAAATTAGTGTCATATTATTATAAAAATATATTATTATTTAAAAATATTGCCGAATATTATTTCATCAGGATATCCTAAATCTTTGAAAATTTTTGAAACACAATTATTATTATTAATTCCATTTTTAATTAAATAAGTATAATTATTATTTTGCATAAACATAAACATATTTTTAATTCCATCATTATTACATAATTCTTTATAATGTGTGGTTAAAAGGAATCGGACATTTTTATTTTTGTTTAAATATTGTATAAATGAATTGGCACTTTGAACAGCTTCGACAGGGTTTGTTCCAGAATATAATTCATCAAAAATACAAAAATGTGTTCCATTTCTTTTAATATTATCCAAAATATCTTTGCATCTTCTTGCTTCAGCTTGAAATAAACTGTCTCTTCCTAATGTATCAGGTATATTAATGTATGAATAAAAATAATCAAAAGGTGTAAAATGTAATGAATTGTAAAATCCACAGCCAATTTGTTGTGATAGAATTAAATTGATTAATATTGATTTGACAATGGTGGTTTTACCGGAAGCATTGGCCCCAGTAATGATTATATTTTTGCCAATTTTGATATTATTTTTTACAGATTTTTTAAAACAATGTGCTGGATAATAAATTTGTTTGAAAATAATTTTATTATTTTTGTTAAATTTTGCACAATTAATAAATTTATTTTTTAATTTTTCAGAAACAGTAATTAGTTGATAATAATAATTATTTAAATAAAAAGTATATTTAAATAAATCATTATATTCATTATTTTCATGTAATTCATAAAATAATTTCAATACAGTCCCATAATTAGTAAAGGATAATTTATTATTAGATATTTGTTGATGTAATAAAATAATTTGTGATTCTTTATTTTGTAAGATAGTTAAAAAGGTATCATATCCGGAAACATTTTTATCCATTTCTGTTTTAAAAAAACGTATATTTTTCAATGTATTATCCAAATAATTGCAAGTATTTGATAAAAATGTGGATATTTTTTTTGAATTATAATAAAAACGAATACAAGTTAAAATAGATTGATATATATTTAAAATATAAAATCCAATAATCAGTAAAACATAAAATTTTTGTCCAACATCCATTTCATTAAATTTAAATATTTTTGTAATTGCATGTTTTGGAAACAATTGATTCAACATATTTAAATATTCGGTAATATTAATATCATATCCTTGAATTAAAATAAAAATAAATGGAATAAGAAATAAAACAAGTGGAGAAATTAAAGAAAAAATGGGAGATGTAATATTATAAATTGCATTAATATGTAAAAAAGTAGAATTATGATTCCATTTTTCTGCAAATTCCCAATCAATATATTGATATTTATCTTTAAACCCCAAATCATCTTTAAATAATTTCCATTCCTCATAAAATGATTCATAAATTGAAAAAGATGAATTATTGGTATCCATGTTTTTAATCAATTTTTGGGTTGATTTTAAAAAAGATTCATCAGTTGTAATTGTTTTTGCCATATTATCGACAAAAGAAAAAGTATAATCATTTTCAAATTTAACCTTTTTTTTATAAAAAATACTATCATAAATTGAAATATTATGATTATCAATGGTTTCAATTAGTTCTAATTCTTTGATTAGTGAATCATCCAACTGTTTTGAATCTTTATTATATTCGATTGGTAATTTAAAATCATCAATCATAATATTATTCATTTAATATTATTTTAGTTACTTGACGAAAAAAAAAGAAATAAGTAAAGTGGGAAATAAATTCAACCACATTGAAATGACAATAGGAAATTTTATTGACCATGACTCAATAAATTCAACTATCATCGAGGACATTATCGGAAATTTATTAATAAATATTACAAATTATAATATTTATTAATAAATTCAACAACATATCCTTTTTATGACAAAATGATTTAATCACTTGTCTCTTTACAATAATTCTTTGATTAAATAAATAAAAAAAATGTTTTTCCATTTTTTTAAAAAAATGAGACATATTTTCATTTTTATTTTTTTTTGAAAAAAAGAAAAAGACGGATTACGACCGCCCTATCACACATATACATTCAATAGGATTTCAAATCACACTACTGAAATTACATCAATTTTAATAGGAACTAAATCAAACTATTAAAAGATGTTTAAAAACTAAACACACAACACATCTAAGGAAAATAAATCAACAAAGGAAAGTCGGAGTTATATACACAAATTTCGGCAGGATATATGATCGACCACCGAAACGAATAATTTCAGAATAATAAAAAAGACGAATCAATTTTTTTAAAAAAATGGGATATATTATGAAAAAAGATTTCAAGGATGTTTTTCCTTCAACATATAACCTAAATTAAGTGGTTTTAACCCCCAAAGATTAATACCAGATGGAGTTTTCCAAAAGGAAATATATTTATTTTCGATTTTTGCATTATATTTATTAATATCTGGATTAGGATTATCCAATGATTCTTTTTGTGGAATACTAAATGGAGAACTATTTGGAATATTAGCAATAAGAATATATTTGGCCAAAATAAAATCAGATTCCAAAATTTGTTCTTGAGACATGCGAGAAAACCATTCATATTGCCGTCTTTTTAAAATCATATTCATGGGAATCCATAATCCAACAATATTTTTGCTTAAATTTAAAACAGATGTTTCAAATAATGTTTCAAATTGTAAAGGTTCGTCATCATCTAATTTAGTTCCTAACAATGTGCCATCAATTTTATTAATTTGTCCATTATCAATTCTTTTTTTACACCATCGATTAAAGTCCCCCAAAAATTTTGCTTGGTCTGTATAATCTGCCGATATAATTCTAGTCATGAATTCAATTAATTCTCCGACAATGGGTGAATTTTTAGTTGCACCAAAAAAGTTTAAATCAGGAGAAAATAAAAATGAAGTTGATGTAATATTTTGATTAATATTTTCACCAATAAACATTGTATTTTTCCCATATTCCCAAATTGGTAATAAATTTTTAAAACAAAGAAAAGAAACTGGACAAACAAATCCTCCATATTCATAAATTAATTTACTAATTGCCAATTGTCTAAAATATTGCAATAATGGATTTGACAATAAAGACATATTAATATCCCAATTTGGAATTAATCTATTAAATGACTTGTCATCTATAATACAAATAAAAAATGAATCTTTACAATGCATAATAATACTTTTTACAGTAAGATAAAGATAAGGTTGATTTAATTTAAATGATGATCTTGAATAAAAGTCTGACCAATTTCTTGAATTATATTCATATGGAATATGAATCCACATGATTGGTTTTTTTACAGTGTCCAAATTTGTGTCTTGATCTAATAAATAATTTTTTAATGTTTCATATGAATCATGTGATGAATATTGTTTATTTTCATACAATTTGTATAAAATGATTAAAAATAAAAAAATAATAAAAAGATATAATACCATAATATATTATTAATCTTTATTATTTTTTGATATTATTTATTTTAATTTATTTCTATTTATTTTATATAATGAAAATTTGGAAAATTATTGGATATGCATTAATTTTATTTATTTTTTTTATATTTTTTAATAAATTAAAAACAAAAGAAGGATTAACATCCGGTTCTGCAGGTTCTGCATCCAATTTTAACGATGAAATAAAGGCTAAATTAACTCTATTGCAAGACGAATTATTAATATCAAAATATAGAAATGATTATGAAGATATTTTGACAAATATGGAAACATATGTTAATTTATTAATTTTAAAAAAAACAGTTAATTTAGATGCGACAAATTCTTCCGATGTTTCAATTATTACTGATTTAAATTCTTTAAAAACATCCATAAATTCTTCCATGAATTTTATTGATACTCAGTAAAAATATACGGAAATATATTTTTTTTAACAACATTGTCTTGTGTCTTTATTAATACACCGGAACTTTTATCTAAATTTAAATGATACAACAATAATGAAACAATAACAGTCATAAAAATAAAAGGAATTAATACAAATAACCAAGATAAAATAATTAGTCCATTATTACATAATAAATTCAATATTACAACAAATATAATTGTAATTATAAATTTTACAATAGCAGTATTAAATAATTTATTATTACAATCAATTATTATTTGAATAAATGATAAAAAAAAATAAATAATTGATGGCAAACAAATGTCCATTTATATATTTATCCGTTAATATATTTATTTTGCTGATTTTAAAAAAACCGGTTTTCCATTTATCATTTTTCCTACAATTTTTCCAGGGTTGTCTTCATTGTCTACATCATACATGTCACTATTTTGTTCGTTCATTATATAATATTTTTTCCCCTTGTATTCATATTCATAATACCCTTCTTCTTCTTCTTCCTCATTTTCTTTTTCTTCTTCTTTTTCTTCTTCTTTTTCTTCTTCTTCCTCATTTTCTTCTTCTTCTTCCTCATTTTCTTCTTCTTCTTCTTTTTCTTCTTCTTTTTCTTCTTTTTCTTCTTTTTCTTCTTCTTTTTCTTCTTTTTCTTCTTCTTTTTCTTCTTCTTCTTTCTTATTTTCTTTTTCTTCTTCCTCATTTTCTTTTTCTTTTTCCTCATTTTCTTTTTCTTCTTTTTCATTTTCTTTTTCTTCTTCCTCATTTTGTTCTTCTTCTTCATCATTTTGTTCTTCTTCTTCCTCATTTTGTTCTTCTTCATTATCTTTCTCATTTTGTTCTTCTTCATTTTCATTTTGATGTTGGTGTATATTTATTGTGGCACCAGTAATATGTTCATCATTTTGTATATTTATGGCATAAATATTATCATTATCATGATTAAATGTTTGTGTTTCTTTATCGGAAGTAATGACAATATTTTTTGTGTTTTGAATTATGGCATTTTTAACAAAATCAAGATTAAGAATAATAGATTTAACATTTTCGAATTCATCCAAGTCTTGTATAAATGAACTTAGTCCCGATTTGATAATACTAACACATTCGTTTGCAATGATTTGTATTTTTGCTTCAGTCTTGCTCATTATTTATAATAAAAGTTTTTTATTTTTATTTCAATTTTTTTCAATAATTGGTGGTATATTTATGGAATAATGCAAATGCTTCTTTTTGTTGGTTTGCAAGTTTTTCTCTTTTTGCTTTTTCCAAGACTCCGATTGCGGTATTAAGTTCATCGGATGTGACGGTTCCATTTTTTTCAGAATCAAGAATAGTTGCTAAAATTCTGTATTTATGGGGAACAACACACAATTTGCTTTCTTCATTAAACAAGTGTTCAGTGAGAATGGTAAATACTGCGGTTAAAATAAATGCACAATAAATGTCTCTGGTCCCCATCCAAGACATGCCAAAAATAAGTATTTGTTTGGTAACGGATAATTTTAGATATGCTTCGGTGGATTTACTGAATTGAATAGTAATAAACTTTGAACCAATATTCAAAAGTATAATAATAACTCCGGCGAAAAACTTGCTATTATTAAGATACATGATATGTTCATTAATATAATGAAATATTGTTTCTTTTTTTTCAGACATATGTATTATATAAACATATATTTTTGTAAAAAAATGGAAATAAAAAAATAAAATAAAATAGATAAATATGAAGTTCAAGTTAACAAATAGAGATAAAATAAGAGAATTAATAAATATATTTGATATATTAAAAAAATTTAATGATATTATTACATTTAATTTTAATAAATATGGGGTGCAATCTCAGTCAATGGATACATCTCATGTATCATTATTTGAATTATCAATAAAATGTGAATGGTTTGACGAGTATATATTAAAAAATGATACAGTAGTATCAATAAAAATGAATGATTTAATAAAAATATTATCAGTTTATGATAAATATGAGTCATTAACGGTATCATATATATTGGAAGAAGATGATTCAGTGAATATAATATTTGAGAATTATGAAAAAAATGATTCTCCTCCTGTTCTTGTTCCTGCAGTAAAAAAAAGAAGAAAAAAAATAGAAAATGAAAATATTGATCAAGAGATGAATAAATTAACAGAAAAGATGAGTGAAATAACAATAAAAAAGGCAAATGAGACAATATCGTTTGTATTGAATCCAGTAGAAGTAGAATGTGAAATATTAGGAATACCGGAAGAAGAATATTCAACAGTGGTTGAGATGAGTTCAAATAAATTTACTGATGTGTTGAAGCAATTATCAATATTTGATACAGACATATTTAATATAAATGTGTCGTATAATAATGAGACAATTGAATTTAATACATATTCGGATCATTGTAAAGAAACAAAGATTATTTTATCGAATGATATATTGGATAAATTTGAGATTAATTCAGATATTAATATTAATTTATCATTTAAATTTATAAATATGTGTATAAGTAATAAAATAACGGATAAAATAAGAATATCAATTAATCCAAATCAGCCGATAAATATTAAATATTTGTTTAAACAAAATTATATTGATTTAGTATGTTTCATTGCTCCAAAAATAGATGATGATGATACAAGTTAAAAAGATAAAATATAAAATATGTAACATGGAAGAATACGAAGATATATATCATCCAACAAATACAACAACATTGTGTGTAGAAGAAAAAAGGGAAAAAAAGGAAATAAAAAAAGGAGAATATAAAAAAAAAATAAAAACAGAAAATGGAAACAAAACAATAAAAATATATGAAAGTAGTTTATGTGGAAAAATAAGAAATGCCGTATCAGGAATGTATTATGATTACAAAGTAGGAAGTAATGATGAATACAATTTTTTTTCAGTAATAATGGCAACTGGTGAATATAATACAAAAACAGGTATATTATTATTTTATAATCATCCAGAAGAATACGAAGAACATTTTTGTAATAAATTAAAAGATGACATAAAAATAAAATGGTATAATAGACAAATAAAAAATGTATAATAAATTATATAAATAATGTCAAAGAATGCATCATCTTATTCAAAATATTTAAATGACAAAAAATGTTGTAATTATTTAAGTCAAGTGAGTTGTATTGGTCAAACTGGTCCAACAGGTGTTGCAGGATATGGTATACAGGGTGATACAGGTCCAACAGGTGAATCAATAACTGGTCCAACTGGTCCATCAAGTTCAATAACGGGTCCAACTGGTTCAAAATCATTTATAATAGATCATCCAATATATCCAAAAACAAAATATTTGGTGCATATGTGTTTAGAAGGTCCAGAGGCAGGAGTATTTTATCGTGGAGAATCAAAAATAGGTGATGGGAATAAGACGGAGATTGAATTGCCAAATTACGTTTCTCATTTTTCGTCAAATTTTAGTGTATTTGTGTCTGCAAAAAATAATTTTAATTTATTTTCAGTATCATTGGTTGATGAAAGTGGAAAATTTACGGTATATAGTAATGGGATTGGAGAATTTTATTGGATAGTATATGGAACAAGAAAAAATTGTGAATTTGAGGTTGAACCAAATAAAAAGGATATAATATTACGAGGTGATGGTCCTTATTTGTATTATGATAAAAAAAATTGAAATAATATAAAAATAAAATAAGAATAAATATAATGGAATATAATATATATGATTTTGAATTATTGAAAACGATTCCAAATATGATTTATAATATGGAAGAGGAAGATGAAAAAGAAAATAAAAAAGAAAAGGATGAATTTATAGTGCAATTATTTGGTATAAATGAAAAAGGAAAAACATGTTCAATAATTGCAAAAGGGTTTAAGCCATATTTTTATATAAAAATACAAGAAAATTGGAAAATAAAAGAAATTGAATTATTTAAATTAAAATTGAAAAAACGGATATCAAATTATTATTATGAAATGATTACTGCAATAAAAAGGGTTGAAATGGGTAATTTATATGGATTTGATAATAAAAAAAAACATCCATTTCTATTTATTCAGTTTGAAAATATGTCATGTTTTAATAAAGTAAAAAATTGTTGGAATGGAGGACAAATTTATGAAAATACAAAAATATACGAAGATTTTATTCCACCATTGTTTCGTTTTTTCCATATAACTCAAATAACTCCGTCTGGATGGATTAAACTTCCAATGAATAAAACAACAGAATTGGTTGATAAAATGACAATATGTGATTACGAATATATTATTCAATATAAAAATATAATTGCATTGAATAATAAAAATACAATTGTTCCATATAAAATATGTAGTTTTGATATAGAGGCAAGTAGTTTTGACGGAGGTTTTCCGTTGCCTTTTAAAAATTATCAAAAATTTGGTGAATTTATATTAAAAAATTCATTTTCATCAATAAATGAATTATTTAATATTATGGTTGAAGGATTTAAAACAGTTGTAAAAACAAAAAACCATTTTGATTTAAATAAAATATTTGAATTATGGTTAAATTCAAAATTAAACTGTTTTAAACAAAAATATTTATTAATATCATCATTATTTCACAATGAAAGTGATGAAGATGACGAAAATGAAAATGAATATGAATATGAATACAAAAAAGCAAATAAAGAAAAATTAAATGAAAATTACACAGTAAAAGAATTATTATTTGACGATAAATTGAGTGATGAATATAAATTACCATTTATTGTGTCATCATTGGATTATTATTTTCCAAAAATAGAGGGAGATAAAACAACATTTATTGGGACAACATTTATGAGATATGGTGAAAATAATCCATATTTAAGTCATTGTTTTGTGTTGAATGATTGTGAAAAGGATATTCAATCAGACATAATAATAGAAACATGTAAAACAGAAAAAGAATTATTATTAAAATGGCAAAAATTTATTCAAAAAATGAATCCAGATATAATAATTGGATACAATATTTTTGGTTTTGATTATAAATTTTTATATCATAGGGCAAAAGAGTGTGATTGTTTGGAAGATTTTTTAAAATTATCAAAAAATAGAAATGAAATATGTTGGAATAAAGATAAAGAATTGGAACATTTTACAAATGTTTTACAAACTGGAACATATGAATTAGATTATATAAAAATGACTGGAAGAATACAGATTGATATGTATTTTTATTTAAGAAAATATTGTCCAGGATTGCCGTGTTATAAATTAGATGACACATCAGGAATATATTTGGGTGATTTTGTTAAATCAGTCAATGGAAATTTTATAAAAACAAAAAATATGAATGGATTAAATATCGGTTCTTTTATAAAATTTGAAATTATTTCTCATTCAAATGAATATTATAATAATGGACAAAAATATTTGGTGTCAAATATAATATTAAAAGAAGGATTTGAAATACAAAGTAATGAAATTTTTAATTTTAAAGATAAAAAAGTAAGATGGTGTTTAGCAAAAGACGATGTTCCACCAAGTGAAATATTTAAAATGACAAATGGAACAAATAAAGATCGTTTTACAGTTGCAAAATACTGTGTTCAAGATTGCAATCTTGTTCAATATTTGGTTAATAAATTAAATGTTATTACTGAATTAAATGAAATGGCAAAATTAATGTCTGTTCCATTGTCTTTTTTAATAATTAGGGGACAAGGAATAAAGTTAACTGGATACATGTCTAAAAAATGTAGAGAAAAAGGAATATTAATGCCGTCTTTAATAAAAAATGATAAAAAAGAAAAATATGAGGGTGCCATTGTTTTAGAACCAAAATGTGGTCTTTACTTGACTGATCCCATATCTGTGGGAGATTTCATGTCCTTGTATCCTTCATCTGCAATCAGTGAAGGAATATCAATGGATAGCAAAGTTTGGACAAAAACATTTGATTTATACGGAAATTTAATATCTTGTATCGGAAATTTAGAATACGATAATTTACCAAATATTGAATACATTGATATATCTTTTGATAATTTTAAATATGTCGACAATGGCAAAAAAAATCCCGATAAAATTAAATGCGGATTCAAAACTTGTAGATATGCACAAATAAATGATTCCATTATTCCATCAACTTTAACCGAATTATTAGTCGCAAGAAAAAATGTAAAAAATATGATTAAATCTTGTGATGATGAATTTATGAAAAAAGTATTGGATGCCAGACAATTGGCTATTAAATTAACTGCAAACTCAATTTATGGACAAACTGGCGCATCAACAAGCACTTTTTATGATATTGATGTCGCATCTTCAATTACCGCAACTGGAAGATTATTATTAACTTATGCAAAAAAAATTGTTGAAGAATGTTATAATGGTGTTTATGTTCAAACAAAGAAATATGGAGAAATATTTGTTATTTCTCAATATATTTATGGAGATACGGATTCTGTGTTTTTCTTATTTAAAATGAAATGTGGCAATGAAACTATTGTTGGTAAAAAAGCATTGGAAATTTCAATTGAAATTGCAAAAGAAGCGACCAATTTAGTTTCCATGTTTTTAAAACCACCACATGATTTTGAATATGAAAAAACATTTTATCCGTTTTTCCTATTTTCAAGAAAAAAATATGTCGGAGTTAAATACGAAAATGACATTGATGATTGTGAATTAAAAAGTATGGGAAATCCATTAAAAACAAGAGGATACTGTCCAATTGTTAAAGATGTCTATGGAGGAATTATTGATATTCTTTTTAATGAAAAAAATATCCAAAAATCATTGGATTATTTAAATTCATCTTTACATTATATTGTAAAAGGTGATTATAATATTAATAAATTAATAATGACATCATCTTTACGTTCATTTTATGCATATCCAGAAAGAGTTAAACATAAAGTTTTGGCCGATAAAATTGCCAAACGAGACCCAGGAAATGCACCAAAATCCGGTGACAGAATATCATTTATTTATATTATAAATAATTCATCAAAATTATTGGGAAATAAAATTGAAACTGTTGACTTTATTAAAAAAAATTCAATACCAATTGATTATAATTATTATGTTATGAATCAATTATTTAAAGCATTGTCTCCATTGTTTGGATTAATTATCGAACAAATTTGGACTTTGAAAAAAAAACCGGGAAATATTATTCAATATAAAAAAGATATCAATAATATTATTAAAGAATATACACAAAAATACAAAAATATTAAAAATGATGATGACTTATATGATTTTATTGATAAAAAAAAAAGAGAATTTACTGCTAAATGTATTAAATCTTTATTGTTTGATAATTTTGCATTAAAAAATATTGATAAACAATCAAGTATTTCATCCTTTTTCAAAAAATCATAAACCTTGTGTATTACTTTTAATTACAAATAATGATTCAACATTTTTTTTACATGGCAAAAAATATTCAATGTTTTTATTTATTTCTTGAAAATATAAAACACCCTTGTAATCTACAACATTATCTTCATCTTGTTTTATATATTTATTAAATATTTCCTTCAACTCTTTTATAAAATAACATAAATTTTCATTATACAAATTTATAATTGTTCCATTCGGACATTTATAATTTTTTAATTTATTTACTATTTCTAAAACAATTTTCAATCTTTCCATTTTATTATTATACATTTATATATTTTGACATTTTATTTTATTTACATTCAAACGGATATTCTGGATTTGGAATCTTGTAATTACTTGTAAATAAATACAAAATCGGTATTAATACTAATGTATATACCCATCCAAATGTAGTTCCTATTGTTACAAAAAAATTAATCAATAATAATATAATCGGTATTATAAACTTGTATTTTAATATATTTGTTAAAAATGACCAATAAGTAAAATTTTCATTCAACTTATTTATTATATAAAAAAAATAAATCATTGTTACCAAACCAACAATCGGAATTCCAAAAATTAAAAAACAAACTATATAAAATAATAACCAAATTTTATCAAACATATTCCAATCTTTTTCAAAACATAATATTTTTATTGGCACTTTTACTATTGCCACCAAATATGATATTATACTTATTATTATAATTAATATTATGTTAAATGTTAATGATATAAATAATATAATTATTGACACAAATTCCCATCCTTTTTCCTTGAAATTTAACTGTTTTAATATCCAAAATATCGGATTTATTGTTTCCTTTATTATTGATTTAAAATAATGTTGAAACATATTATTATTTGTTGACTCACTTAACCATTTTATATACCAATCATTATTTGCGTCATATTTTATAAATTCATTATTCCATATACATTCACCAGTCTCCAATATTTTTGTTATTTTGGGATCAATTGGTGTATCCGTAAAAATTGAAAATATATTTGAATCCGATAATCTCGATAAATATAAAATATATGTTCCAATTATTATCGAACCAATTAATGTCATTATTTTTATTCCAATTTTTTCTATAAATGTTTTCCATTTATTTTCTTCATTATTTGTTCCCATTATAATATATGTCTTTTCTTTTATGTTTTATCATTATCCTTTTTATCATTTTATTTTCTCTTTATTTTAAAGAATCCTTTGTCGATATTGGTTCATCTTTAACAAATCATAATGTTAATATGCCCCTTAATACTACTTTTGAATGCCAAAATAAATGTAGTTCACAAAATAAATGTTATTTAACCGGAACACAATGCCAAAGTGATATTGATTGTTTCGGATGTCACCCATTTATAAAAATAAAAAAATATAATAATTTCTACGTCAAACCACTCAATGATTCCGGAAAAATGTCTTTTTATTTTCCCAATTATTCCACTTTAACATCAGATATTGGATCCAAATCTAAATTATTTGTCAAAAATCCAGTTGCATTAATGACACCTTTACAAGGATATTTTACACAAGATCCCACATCACCCATTCCAGCAAATGGATATTTAATAAAATAGTTAAAAATTACAAAAGAATGAAAAATATTATCAAGTTTGTGGCAAATTTTATGCATTTCTGTGCCTCCGGCACTTTTTGGCATCGATTTTGCCAAGGTTCGGATAATTAATCCCCCCCCAAATATTTTTATTTTTTACAATTTTACCAAAAGAATGAAAAATATTATTCAACAATTTATTTTTATTTTTCGTAAAAATTGCAAAAGAATGTAAAATATTATCAAGTTTATGGCAGATTTGATGCAACACCAGTGCCGTAGGCACTTTCTGGCATCGATTTTGCCAAGGTTCAGATAATTAATCCCCCCAAATATTTTTATTTTTTACAATTTTTCCAAAAGAATGAAAAATATTATTCAACAATTTATTTTTATTTTTCGTAAAAATTGCAAAAGAATGTAATATATTATCTAACAATTTATTTTTATTTTTTACAATTTTTCCAAAAGAATGAAAAATATTTTTCAACAATTTATTTTTGTAAAAATTGCAAAAGAATGAAAAATATATTATCTAACAATTTATTTTTATTTTTTACAATTTTTCCAAAAGAATGAAAAATATTATCTGACAATTTATTTTTATTTTTGTAAAAATTGCAAAAGAATGTAAAATATTATCTAACAATTTATTTTTATTTTTTACAATTTTTCCAAAAGAATGAAAAATATTATCTGACAATTTATTTTTATTTTTGTAAAAATTGCAAAAGAATGAAAAATATTATCCAACAATTTATTTTTATTTTTGTAAAAATTGCAAAAGAATGAAAAATATTATCCAACAATTTATTTTTATTTTTTACAATTTTTCCAAAAGAATGAAAAATATTATTCAACAATTTATTTTTATTTTTGTAAAAATTGCAAAAGAATGAAAAATATTATTCAACAATTTATTTTTATTTTTGTAAAATTTGCAAAAGAATGAAAAATATTATTCAACAATTTATTTTTATTTTTGTAAAAATTGCAAAAGAATGAAAAATATTATTCAACAATTTATTTTTATTTTTCTAAAAATTGCAAAAGAATGAAAAATATTATCCAACAATTTATTTTTATTTCCGTAAAAATTGCAAAAGAATGAAAAATATTATCTAACAATTTATTTTTATTTTTCTAAAAAATATAAATTCGTAAAAAATAATTATCAAGTTTGTGGCAGATTTGATGCAACACCAGTGCCGTAGGCACTTTCTGGCATCGATTTTGCCAAGGTTCGGATAATTAATTGCCCCAAAATATTTTTATTTTTTACAATTTTTCCAAAAGAATGAAAAATATTATCCAACAATTTATTTTTATTTTTGTAAAAATTGCAAAAGAATGAAAAATATTATCCAACAATTTATTTTTACTTTTGTAAAAATTGCAAAAGAATGAAAAATATTATCCAACAATTTATTTTTACTTTTATAAAAATTGCAAAAGAATGAAAAATATTATCTGACAATTTATTTTTATTTTTCTAAAAATTGCAAAAGAATGAAAAATATTATCCAACAATTTATTTTTACTTTTGTAAAAATTGCAAAAGAATGAAAAATATTATCCAACAATTTATTTTTACTTTTATAAAAATTGCAAAAGAATGAAAAATATTATCTGACAATTTATTTTTATTTTTCTAAAAATTGCAAAAGAATGAAAAATATTATCTGACAATTTATTTTTATTTTTCTAAAAATTGCAAAAGAATGAAAAATATTATCCAACAATTTATTTTTACTTTTATAAAAATTGCAAAAGAATGAAAAATATTATCTGACAATTTATTTTTATTTTTCTAAAAATTGCAAAAGAATGAAAAATATTATCTGACAATTTATTTTTATTTTTCTAAAAATTGCAAAAGAATGAAAAATATTATCCAACAATTTATTTTTACTTTTGTAAAAATTGCAAAAGAATAAAAAATATTATCTGACAATTTATTTTTATTTTTCTAAAAATTGCAAAAGAATGAAAAATATTATCCAACAATTTATTTTTATTTTTTACAATTTTTCCAAAAGAATGAAAAATATTATCCAACAATTTATTTTTACTTTTATAAAAATTGCAAAAGAATAAAAAATATTATCTGACAATTTATTTTTATTTTTCTAAAAATTGCAAAAGAATGAAAAATATTATCCAACAATTTATTTTTATTTTTTACAATTTATCCAAAAGAATGAAAAATATTTTTCAACCATTTATTTTTATTTTTCTAAAAATTGCAAAAGAATGAAAAATATTATTCAATAATTTATTTTTACTTTTCTAAAAATTGTCAAAAGAATGAAAAATATTTTTCAACAATTTATTTTTACTTTTATAAAATTGTCAAAAGAATGAAAAATATTTTTCAACAATTTATTTTTACTTTTATAAAAATTCTCAAAAAAATGAAAAATATTATTCAATAATTTATTTTTATTTTTCTAAAAATTGCAAAAGAACATAAAATATTATCTGACAATTTATTTTTATTTTTGTGAAAAATAATTATCAAGTCTGTGGCAAATTTTATGCAACACCAGTGCCGTAGGCACTTTCCTGCATCGGTCTTGCCAAGGTTCGGACAATTAATTGCCCCAAATATTTTTATTTTTGTAAAATTGTCAAAAGAATGAAAAATATTATTCAACAATTTATTTTTATTTTTATGAAATTTGCAAAAGAATGAAAAATATTTTTCAACAATTTATTTTTATTTTTGTAAAATTTGCAAAATAATGTAAAATATTATCCAACAATTTATTTTTACTTTTATAAAAAATATAAATTCGTAAAAAATAATTATCAAGTTTGTGGCAAATTTTATGCAACACTGGTGCCGGAGGCACCCTGGCATTGATTTTGCCAAAGTTCGGATAATGAAGTCAACAATTTATTTTTATTTTTGTAAAATTTGCAAAAGAATAAAAAATATTATCTGACAATTTATTTTTATTTTTGTAAAATTTACAAAAGAATACAAAAAAAATAAAAATTACCATGCTTCTAATTTTTCATCTAAATCATCATCTTCCGTCAATTTATACAAATAACTTGGATGATATATCTTTTTTATTATTCTTTCTCTTATTTTCCATAATCTTTCTTTATATTTTAAACAATAATACAAATACCGAAAATTATTCCAGATTTTAATGTTTTTTTTTAAAATGTTTAAAATATCGTGACGTATTATATGGTATATTGGATTATTGGAACAATAACAATATTTTAATTTTTCATTCAATACCGGCAATGATGTTAATTCATTATTAGCACAATATAATAATTCTAATTGTTTGTTTAAAACAGGTAATGATCTTAATTTATTCTCATCACAATATAACTCCATTAAATTTTCGTTTAAAACAGGTAATGATACTAATTCATTATTAGCACAATATAACTTTATTAAATTTTTGTTTAAAACAGGCAATGATGTTATTTTATTATAAGAACAATCAAAATGTGTTAAATTTTCGTTTAAAACAGGTAATGATATTAATTGATTATTATTACAACATAAAATTGTTAAATTTTTAAATCTTGACAAGTCCGGTAAATATTTTAAATCCTTATATGATACATCTATTGTTCCAACATCGTCTGGCAATGAATTTAAATATTCTTCAATATTAAACTCCATTATATTTTTTATAATATTTTATTTCATTTTATTTTTTTATTTCATTTTTTTTATTATTAAAAAAAAATAAAATATTTCGTAAATTAAATATCAAGTTTGTGGCAAATTTAATGCAACACCGGTGCCTACGGCACCTTCTGGCATCGATCTTGCCAAAGTTCGGATAATAGAGAGTCAACAATTTATTTTTACTTTTATAAAATTTTGCAAAAGAATAAAAAAATAAAAATTACCATTTTTCTAATTTTTCGTCCAAATCATCCTCTTCTGTCAAATTATACAAATAACTTGGATGATATCTTTTTTTTATTATTGGTTCCATTATTTTCAAAAATTTTTTTCTATATTTTAAACAATAATACAAATACCGAAAATTATTCCATATTTTAATGTTTTTTTTAAAAATATTAAAATTATTGTTATATATTATACTGGATATTGGATTATTAGAATAATAACAATGTTTTAAATTTTCATTTAAAACTGGAAATGATGTTAAATCATTACTAATACAATATAAAATTTTTAGTTCTTTATTTAAAACAGGTAGTGATGTTAATTTATTATTGGCACAAAATAATTCTATTAAATTTTTGTTTAAAACTGGTAATGATGTTATTATATTATAAGAACAATCTAAACTTATTAATTTTTTCTTTAAGATAGGTAATATCGTCAAATTATTACTATGACAATCCAAACATTCTAAATTATCCGGTAAAATAGGCAATGATGTTAATTGATTATTAGAACATTTTAAATACTTTAAACATTTAAATCTTGATAATTCCGGCAAATATTTTAATTTTTTATTTGATACATTAATTTTTTCAACCTTATCCGATAATGAATTCAAATATTTTTCAATATCAAATTCTATCATTTTTATTATTATATTCAAAATATTTATTTCATTTTTTTTGCTTAAATAAATAATATATTACATAAGTATCAAGTTTGTGGCAAATTTTATGCAACACCAGTGCCAGAGGCACCTCCCGGCATCGATCTTGCCAAAGTTCGGATAATTAATTGCCCCAAATATTTTTACTTTTATAAAAAATTATCCAACAATTTTTCAAAAAAAAATAAATTATTACCATTTTTCTAATTTTTCATCCAAATCATCATCTTCCGTCAATTTATACAAATAATTTGGATGATATCTCTTTTTTATTATCGGTTCCATTATTTTAAAAAATCTTTTTTTGTATTTCAAACAATTACATAAATGTATAAAATTGTTCAATATTTTAACGTTTTTTTTTAAAATGTCGAAATTATTGTTATTTATTATGTGGTATATTGAATTATTACTAAAAATACAAATTTTTAAATTTTCATTAAAAACTGGTAATGATGTTAATTCATTATTTTGACAATATAAAATTTCTAAATTTTCATTCAAAACAGGTAATGATGTTAATTGATTATTAAGACATTCTAACTTATTTAATTGTTTATTTAAAACAGGCAATGACATTAATAAATTGTAAGAACATTCTAAACTTATTAAATTTTCGGGTAAAACGGGCAATGATATTAATTGATTAAAATTACAATGTAACATTTTTAATTTTTCATTCAAAACTGGTAATGATATTAATTGATTAAAACTACAATATAATTCTCTTAAATTTTCATTTAATACAGGTAATAATGTTAATTGATTACCGTAACAAACTATTTTTTCTAATTTTTCATTCAATGTCGGTAATAATGTTAATTGATTATTACCACAACATATCTCTGTTAAATTTTCATTCAACATAGGTAATGATGTTAATTGATTATTATCACAATATAAATATTCCAATTTTTCATTCAAAACAGGTAATGATGTTATTTTATTATAAGAACAATATAATTGTGTTAAATTTTTATTCAATGCCGGTAATGATGTTAATTGATTATTATCACAATATAATAACATTAAATTTTCATTCAACACAGGTAATGATGTTAATTGATTATTATTACAAAATAAATGGTATAAGTTTTTAAATCTTGATAATTCTGGTAAATATTTTAAATTTTTATTTGATACATCTATTTTTTTAACATCGTCCGGTAATGAATTCAAATATTTTTCAATATCAAATTCTATCATTTTTATTATTATATTCAAAATATTTATTTCATTTTTTTTACTTAAATAAATAATATATTACATAAGTATCAAGTTTGTGGCAAATTTTATGCGACACCGGTGCCTACGGCACCTCCCGGCATCGATCTTGCCAAAGTTCGGATAATAGAGAGTCAAGAAATTATTTTTATTTTTGTAAAATTTTGCAAAAGATTAAAAAAATAAAAATTACCATTTTTCTAATTTTTCGTCCAAATCATCCTCTTCTGTCAAATTATACAAATAACTTGGATCATATCTCTTTTTTATTATTGGTTCCATTATTTTCAAAAATATTTTTCTATATTTTAAACAATAATACAAATACCGAAAATTATTCCATATTATTATGTTTTTCTTTATTATATTTAGGTCATAATCATATATTATATCGTATATTGGATTACCATAAATATATAAATCTTTTAAATTTTTAGATAAAATAGGAAATGATCTTAATTGATTATTGCAACAATATAATATTTCTAAATTATCAGGCAAAACCGGCAACGACGTTAATTGATTTGAAGCACAATATAACATTTTTAAATTTTCAGGTAAAACAGGCAATGACCTTAATTGATTATTGATAAAATTTAAACTTGTTAAATTTTCGGGTAAAACAGGCAATGATATTAATTGATTATTACCACAACATATATCTGTTAAATTTTCATTCAAAACTGGTAATGATGTCAAATTATTATTATGACAATATAAACTTTTTAAATTTTCAGGTAAAACAGGTAATGATGTTAACTGATTATAAGAACAATATAACATTTTTAAATTTTTGTTTAAAATAGGTAATATTGTTAATTGATTATTGTCACAAAATAACTCTATTAAATATTTAGGTAAAATAGGCAATGATGTCAAATTATTATTAAAACAATATAAGTATATTAAAATATTAGGTAAAACTGGTAATGACGTTAATTTATTGTTATAACAATGTAATATTTTTAAATTTTTATTTAAAATAGGCAATAACGTTAATTGATTATTATTACATTCCAAACATTCTAAATTATCCGGTAAAACTGGTAATGATGTCAAATTATTAATTGAACAATTTAAATTTGTTAAATGTTTAAATCTTGATAATTCCGGCAAATATTTTAATCCTTTATTTGATACATCTATTTTTTGAACATTGTCCGGCAATGAACTCAAATATTCTTCAATATCAAATTCTATCATTTTTATTATTATATTCAAAATATTTATTTCATTTTTTTTATAGGTTACTTTTTTGAAAAAAATATAAAATAAATTATATTTCATATAAAAAACATTCGTCAATTATTTGAACACTAATGTCATGTGAATACCATCCATTATGATAATTATATAACATTATGTCAAAATTTTTATAGTCCGTTGTTTTAAATATAAAATTAATTACCTTACCTTTAATAAAATTATCATCTACATTATTGTTAACATAAACCTTTATTGTTCTAATTTTTGCTCCAATTAAATTATTGTCGGATTTTTTATTAATAAAATATCCAAATTCTTCACAACAACGCCGTTCATTACTGATTTTTAAAACTATTTTTTTGTCATTTTTAAGTGTTATAACATAACCACCCCAATGTGACAAATCATTTAATTCAATAATATTGACAATTTCTTTGTTTGCTAGAATAAATTCTTCGTTATTTAAATCTTTAATATCATAGTTAGTCGTCATTTTTTACAATAAATTTTAATACTCATTTCATTTTTTTCATATTTTTGGCTCATAAAATAAAATGTTCTGTAAATTAATTATCAAGTCTGTGGCAAATTTTATGCAACACCAGTGCCAGAGGCACCTTCTCGGCATCGATCTTGCCAAAGTTTGGATAATTTATTGCCCCAAATATTTTTACTTTTCATAAAAATTGCAAAAGAATCAAAAAAGAATAATTACCATTCCCCCAATTTTTCGTCCAAATCATCCTCTTCCGTCAAATTATACAAATAACTTGGATGATATCTCTTTTTTATTATTGGTTCCATCATTTTCAAAAATCTTGTTTTGTATTTTAAACAATAATACAAATAACGAAAATTATTCAACGTTTTTATATTTTTTTTTAAAATGTCAAAATTATTGTTATGCAGCATTATATGACTTATAGGATTATTAAAATAACATAAATATTTTAAATTTTCATTTAAAACCGGAAATGACGTTAATTCATTATTGTAACAAGTTAACATTTCTAATTCTTTATTTAAAACAGGTAATGATTTTAATTGATTACTAAAACATTCTAACCTTTTTAATTTTCTATTTAAAATTGGCAATGATGTTAAATAATTTGAATGGCATTCTAAACTCATTAAATTTTCGGGTAAAATAGGCAATGATCTTAATACATTTGAATTACAATATAATTTTTTTAATTCTTTATTTAATACTGGTAATGATATTATTTTATTATAACTACAATTTAAGTATGTCAAATTTTTATTTAAAACCGGCAATGATGTTAAATGATTGCTACAACAAGTTAATTCTTCTAATTTTTCATTCAATATTGGTAATGACGTTAATAAATTATTCATACAATTTATTTCTCTTAAATTTTCATTTAAATCCGGCAACGATGTTAATTGATTATAAACACAATTTAAACTTTCTAATTGTTTGTTTAATACAGGTAATGACGTTAATTGATTATTAGAACATTGTAAAATTATTAAATTTTCGGGTAAAACTGGTAATGATGTTAAATTATTATCCGAACAACCTAAATTTGTTAAATGTTTAAATCTTGATAATTCCGGCAAATATTTTAATCCTTTATTTGATACATCTATTTTTTCAACATCGTCCGGTAATGAATTCAAATATTCATCAATATTAAACACCATTATATTATTTATAATATATTCAAAATATTTATTTCATTTTTTTACTTAAATAAATAATATATTACATAAGTATCAAGTCTGTGGCAAATTTTATGCAACACCAGTGCCAGAGGCACCTTCTCGGCATCGATCTTGCCAAAGTTCGGATAATGGAGTCACACAATTTATTTTTACTTTTATAAAATTTTGCAAAAGAATAAAAAAAGAATAAAAATATTATCCGACAATTTTTCAAAAAAAAATAAATTATTACCATTTTTCTAATTTTTCATCCAAATCATCCTCTTCCGTCAATTTATACAAATAACTTGGATGATATCTCTTTTTTATTATTGGTTCCATTATTCTCAAAAATATTTTTCTATATTTCAAACAATAATACAAATACCGAAAATTATTCCAGATTTTTATATTATTTTTCAAAATATTAAAATTATTATTATATATTATTTCATATATCGAATTTCCAAAAAAGGTCAAATCTTTTAATTTTTCAGGTAAAATAGGCAATGATGTTAATTGATTATCATAACAAGATAAATCTCTTAAATTATCTGGTAAAATAGGCAATGATGTTAATTCATTATCATGACAAAATAATATTTTTAAATTTTTTGGTAAAATAGGTAATGATGTTAATTTATTATTAGAACAATATAACTTTATTAAATTATCGGGTAAAACAGGTAATGATGTTAATTGATTTTTAGAACAATATAACTCTATTAAATTATCAGACAAAATAGGCAATGACCTTAATTGATTTCCATAACAATGTAATATTTCTAAATTATCAGGTAAAATATCTAATGATGTTAATTGATTACTGTGACAATCCAATAATCCTAAATTATCAGGTAAAACAGGTAACAATGTTAATTGATTATTATTACATAATAAATATATTAAACGTTTAAATCTTGATAAATCTGGTAAATATTTTATTTTTTTGTAATATAACTCAATTATTTTAACATCGTCTCGCAATGAATTCAAATATTTTTCAATATTAAATTCTGCCATTTTTATTATTATATTCAAAATATTTATTTCATTTTTTTACTTAAATAAATAATATATTACATAAGTATCAAGTCTGTGGCAAATTTTATGCAACACCAGTGCCAGAGGCACCCTGGCATCGATCTTGCCAAGGTTCGGATAATTAATTGCCCCAAATATTTTTACTTTTGTGAAATTTGCCAAAAATTAAAAAAGAATAAAAATATTATCCAACAATTTTTCAAAAAAAAATAAATTATTACCATTCTCCTAATTTTTCATCCAAATCATCCTCTTCCGTTAAATCATACAAATAACTTGGATGATATCTCTTTTTTATTATTGATTCCATCATTTTCAAAAATCTTGTTTTGTATTTTAAACAATAATATAAATGTCGAAAATTATTCCAAATTTTTATATTTATCTTTATTTTATTTATATTATTTTTATTTATTATTTCATGTATTGGATTATCATGAAATAACAATTGTTTTAATTTTTTAGGTAAAAATGGTAATGATGTTAATTTATTATTGTAACAATATAATAGTCCTAAATTTTTAGGTAAAACTGGCAATGACGCCATTTGATTACCAGAACAATTTAACCCCATTAATTTTTTTGGTAAAACTGGCAATGATGTTAAATTATTATTACCACAATATAATTATGTTAAATTTTCTTGTAAAATAGGTAATGACGTTATTTGATTACTAGAACAATTTAACTTTATTAATTTTTTAGGTAAAACTGGCAATAATGTTAATTGATTATCATAACAAGATAAATCTCTTAAATTTTCTTGTAAAATAGGTAATGATGTTAATTCATTATTACTACAATATAATATTTCTAAATTTTCGGGTAAGACTGGTAATGATGTTAATTGATTATCATTACAATATAAATTTTCTAATTTTTTAGGTAAAATAGGTAATGATGTTAATTCATTATTAGAACAATGTAATATTCGTAAATTTTCGGGTAATACAGGTAATAATCTTAATTCATTATTATAACAATATAGCTTTTCTAATTTTTTAAATCTTGATAAATCCGGCAAATATTTTATTAGTTTATATGATACATTAATTACAATAACATCATCCGGTAATGAATCTAAATATTCTTCTATTACAGACTTTGCCATTTTTTTTTACATCAATACAAAATATTCATTTCAATTTTTTTTGATCAAAAAAATAAAATTATTACCATTCCCCCAATTTTTCATCCAAATCATCCTCTTCCGTCAATTTATACAAATAATTCGGATGATATCTCTTTTTTATTATCGGCTCCATCATTCTCAAAAATCTTTTTCTATATTTTAAACAATAATATAAATGCCGAAAATTATTCCATGTTTTTATGTTTTTCTTTAATATATTAAAAGTATTTAATTCATTAATATTATTATTATATATTAATCGATAAATTGGATTACCTGAACAATAAATATGTATTAAATTTTCACCTAAACTTGGCAATGATAATAATTGATTATTTGAACATTCTAACCTTTTTAAATATTTAGGTAAAACTGGCAACGATAATAATTGATTATGTGAACAATATAAATATTGTAAATTATTATTTAACACCGGTAATGATCTTAATTTATTTCCAAAACAATTTAAATGTATTAAATTTTCATTTAAAACTGGCAATGATGTTAATTTATTATAACAACAACGTAACTCTTCTAAATTTTTATTTAAAACCGGTAATAACATCAATTGATTAAAAGAACAAGATAACTCTATCAAATTTTCAGGTAAAAAAGGTAACGATGTTAATTTATTGTTTGAACAAGAAAATATTTCTAATGTTTTAGGTAAAAATGGCAACGATGATAATTCATTATCATAACAAGATAATATTCTTAATTTTTTAGGCAAATCAGGTAATAATGTTAATTTATTGTTTGAACAAGAAAATATTTCTAATGTTTTAGGTAAAACTTGCAACGATGATAATTTGTTTTTCGAACAATATAACTCTTTTAATTCTTTAAATCTTGATAAATCCGGTAAATATTCTAAATTTTTACACATTATATCAATTTTTTCAATATCATCTGGCAATGAATCCAAATATTCTTCTATATTAAATTCAGCCATTTTTATTATTATATTCAAAATATTTATTTCAATTTTTTAAAAAAAAAATAAATTATTACCATTCCCCTAATTTCTCATCCAAATCATCCTCTTCCGATAAATCATACAAATAACTCGGATGATATCTCCTTTTTATTACTGGCTCCATCATTCTCAAAAATATTTTTCTATATTTTAAACAATAATACAAATACCGAAAATTATTCCAGATTTTTATTTTTTTATTTATTGTATTAAAACTATAACTACATATTATTTTGAATATTGGATTATTTGTAAAACGTAATTCTTCCAAGTTTTTATTTAAAAAAGGTAATGATGTCAATTGATTATCCATACACCATAATATTTTTAAATTTTCAGGTAAAACTGGCAATGATGTTAAATGATTATAACCACAATCTAACCAACTTAAATTTTTAGGTAAAACCGGCAATGACGTTAATTTATTGTCATGACATTTCAAAGTTATTAAATTTTTAGGTAAAACAGGTAATAATGTCAATTCGTTATTATGACAATCTAAATATTCTAAATTTTCATTTAAAACCGATAATGATGTTAATTCATTATTCGAACAATCCAATGTTTGTAAATTTTTACCTAAAACCGGCAATGACGTTAACTCATTATCACCACAATATAAAGATTGTAATGTTTCATTAAAAAACGGTAATGATGCTAAATTATTATTATAACAATATAAAAATTGTAATTTCTCATTAAAAAACGGTAATGATGTTAAATTGTTATGACAACAATTTAATGATATTAATTTTTCGGGTAAAACTGGCAATGACGTCAATTGATTAAAAGCACAATTTAATTCTATTAATTTTTCAGGTAAAATTGGCAAAGATGTTAATTCGTTGTTATGACAAAATAATTTTTTTAATTCTTTAAATCTTGATAAATCTGGCAAATATGTTATGTATCTATATGATACGTCAATTATTTTGGTATTATTTGGCAATGAATCCAAATATTCTTCTATATTAAATTCATCCATTTTTCTTTTATTAATATTAACATTTATTTCAATTTTTTTGACCAAAAAAAATTATTACCATTCACCTAATTTTTCATCCAAATCATCCTCTTCCCTCAAATCATACAAATAACTTGGATGATATCTCCTTTTTATTAGTCTTTCTCTTATTCTCCATATTCTTTCCTTATATTTTAAACAATAATACAAATATCGAAAATTATTCCAGATTTTTATTTTTTTCTTTATCATATTTATATTAATATCATATTCATATATTATGTTATATATTGGATTATTATAATATCCCAATAATTCTAATTTTTTATTAATGTTTGGAAATGATGCTAATTTATTATTATAACAATATAATATTTCTAAATTTTCCGGTAAAACAGGCAATGATGTTAATTCATTATTTGAACAATTTAAAAATTTTAAATTTTCATTTAAAACCGGTAATGATGCTAATTGATTATTAACACAATATAATATTTTTAATTTTTCGGGTAAAACTGGTAATGATGTTAATTTATTATTAAAACAATATAATATTTTTAATTTTTTGGGTAAAACTGGCAATGATGTTAATTTGTTTTTCGAACAATATAACTCTTTTAATTTTTTAAATCTTGATAAATCTGGTAAATATTCTAAATTTTTACACGTTATATCAATTTTTTCAATATCATCCGGCAATGAATCCAAATATTTTTCAACACTATACTTATTACCCATTTTTTACATTTTTTTTAATTATTCATTTCAATTTTTTTAATTAAAAAAAATAAATTATTACCATTCCCCTAATTTCTCATCCAAATCATCCTCTTCCGATAAATCATACAAATATCTCGGATGATATCTCCTTTTTATTACTGGCTCCATCATTCTCAAATATCTTTTCCTATATTTTAAACTGTCCTAAATGTTGAGGTGTAATATCAAATGTAGGATATTTCTTTTTCATCTCAATTTCTAATTCATTCATAGTAAGTTGTTCGTTTTGTTTTAACAATTCTAACGCAGTTTTCACTTGCGGTTTAGTAATTTTGTAAGATATTGGTTTTCTGTTTCTTCTTGTAAGATTTTTAGAAGTTTCGTATCTCTTTACCCATCGTTGTAATGTAGATTTCTTACAATCAAAAATTTTACAAGTTTTTCTAATATTATCTTTATTATTCAAATAATATTTAACAGCAGAAATTTTATAATCTTCGCTTTTATGCGTCATTCATATAATAAAAAAAGAATAAATATTAACTAATTATTTGTCCCATTTTAAATCTTCAAGGGTGTAAATATGACAATGACGTTAATTTATTATTATAACAATATAATTCTGTTAAATTTTCATTTACACCTTTGGACATTTAAAACGCCGACTTTTGCGTTAGTATATTGTAATTTATTGCCTTTATTATCCATCATATAAACCAAACTTCTTTTTCCAGCGTCACAACCAATAATGGTTCTATCTTTTTGTGTTTCCAATTGTTCTTTAGATAAATCCTCAATATTTTATTTTTAACTTATTTTAGTTAAAAATAGTTAAATAAAAAATTGATTTAGATAAATAATAATGGTATATAATAATATGAGCAAACATACTTGTGAAAAGTGTGGTAAAGAGTTTAAACAAAAGGGACATTACACAACTCATCTAAATAAGAAAAATCCTTGTGTTAATGAATTAAAAATAAAAGAAATTGTTAATAAAGCAGTTGAAGAAAAACTATCAAATATTATTAAACCTGCAATTGAATTAACAATTATAGATGAATATAATGAAAAAACTTTTATGGATAAATATGAATGTGTGGAAAATTCTAAAACTTCATCTCAAACAACTTTAAAATTTGTTGATTTGTTCTGTGGAATTGGTAGTTTCCATTATTCATTTCATAAATTTGGTTGGGAATGTGTAATGTCTTGTGATATTAATAATGCTGTAAAACAGACATATAAAGAAAATTATAACCAAGAACCATTAGGAGATATTACAAAAATTGAACCAAAAGATATTACACCATTTGATATTTTATGTGCGGGATTTCCTTGTCAACCATTTTCTCAATGCGGTCAACATAAAGGGTTTGATGATGAAAGAGGAACATTATTCTTTAATATTATGAAATTTGTTAAATTTCATAAACCAAAAATAATTATTTTAGAAAATGTTCAAGGGCTTTTAGCTCACGATAGTGGGAATACTTTTCAAACCATAAAAACCAAAATTGAAAGCGAAAATTATATTGTCGGGCATAGGGTTTTAACATGTAGTGATTATGGAATACCTCAAATGCGTAAAAGATTATTTATAGTTGGTATTAGAAATGATTTAGAGTTTAAAAACAAAATAAACAATATTTTAAATTTCAAAGAATATGAAAAACAAGTATCACTATCTACTTATTTGGAAAAAAATTTTGAAAAAGAAATAGCATATACAATTCGTTGTGGAGGAAAAAATTCACCTATCAATGACAAACATAATTGGGATGGTTATATTGTTGATGGTCAAGAATATAGATTGACTATAAATGATTGTTTAAAATTACAAGGGTTTGATAGTTCATTTAAATTAAAAGGTAATGTAAGAGAACAATGGAAACAATTAGGTAATACAATTCCAACAATATTTACACAAATTATAGCAAATAATATTAATAAATATTATAGTTAAATTACTTCATCAATCAGATCTTCGAAACTCAATTTAAAAGTTCTATCGTCTTTTGACTTTGGAAAACAAGTTATTATTTTTCTTTGTTCAGTTTCTCTAAATCTAACACTTGAAGGATAATCATTTGATATTGTCAGTAAAATATATTTTGATGGAATATATGTAAAAGACCAATCATCTTGTGTCCATCTTTCTCTGCAAGTAGTCTTACAACTTACAACTATATACTCTGTTATTGATTTACCTACTTCAATATTATTTCCAATTACAAAATCAATAATATGATAACATTTACTTTTTTTTTTATTAAATCCAATAATTATACCATCTTTGCTAATAGTAACATGCCGTTTAAATGGAATATTATGTTTTGTTAATTCTGATACGACAATATTATTTTCTAGAAAGTCACCATTTCCTTGTATATTACTTTGATGCATTGATATAGATTTATTATACAATTCTATAAGCATTTCATCTTGTAGAGGATAAATTAGTTTTAATTCTTCAATAATTTTTTTTAATTTTATTTGTTTATTTTCTTGAATTTTTTGAATTACATATTTATTGTTAAATTCATTTATTTTGTTATCATCCTCAATTATTAATTGCATTTTTTTTTCTTGTTTCTTTACCTTTTTTGTCTTTGAAACAGAAAAGAAAATAACTTCGTTATTCAATTCAGGTGTTGTCTCCATTATATAAGTATTTTATTTCATAACTTGTGAAAAAGCAATTCAATTTTTTATAAATAATTAAATAATATATTCCTAAACATAAGAGCGAAGATTTCAAAATGTCTGCTGTTGAATATTATTTGATCGAAGATGTTTCACAAGAACAAGTATGTAAAATATTTAAGTGTAGTCCAATAAGTTTAATGCGTTGGGTCGAAAAATATGATGAAAAAGGTGAAATTAATAGACACCCAATAGCGTATAAAATTAAACAAAATGAAGTTAAGTTTATACTTTATGAAATTAAAACAATTACTATGAAATATTTATTAGCAAAAGTTTAACACAAATATCCTAATTTTAATATTACAAGAAGACACTTAAATCGTGTAGTTAATGACAACAATATTACATTAAAAATAACAAGAGTTAAACACGAACCAGTTAAAAGATTTGGTAAGGAAATAAATATCAATAGCAAAATTAAAGAATTTTATGATGAAATTAAAAAATATAATATTGATGATATTATTTGTATTGATGAAACCAGTATAAAATCATTAGAAAAACGACATTATTGTTATGGTGAAAAAGGAAAGAGATGTGTAATAAAAACACAATCACAAAAAGTATTTAAAAAATATACAGGAATATTTGCTATTTCAACAAAAGGAGTTTTGGGTTGGCAATTATATGAAAAAAGTGGAATAAATGCAGATAGATTATATGAATTTTTAGAAACATATATAACGAATAAATATAAGGATAAATTAATCATTTTAGATAATGCTAGAGTAGTCATAGAAACGATAAAATAAAAGAATTAGTGAATAAAAATAATAAACTACTTTATGCTGTTCCATATCAACATTTTACAAATAGTATTGAAAATTATTTTAGTATGATGAAAGCAAGATTAAGATAAATAAAAGGTTTAACTCATAGTGAAATATTTCAAATGTGATAAGAAATATTCCGAAAGAATAATATTTAAGGGTGCTTATAATAGAAATGCTGTATATTTAAAAATAAAACAAGAAAAAATAAGAGCAAAAAATAAAGTCGGCGGTTTAAATGTCCAAAGGTGTAAAATAGGCAATGACGTTAATTTATTATAACAACATTTTAACTTTATTAAATTATAATTTAAAACAGGCAACGAAACCAATTTATTATTATCACATATCAACTCTTTTAATTTTTCAGGTAAAACAGGCAATAATGTTAATTGATTATTGCCGCAATATAATATTTCTAATTTTTCATTTAAAATAGGTAATGATGTTAATTTATTATTTTTACAACATAACACTTTTAAATCTTGATAAATCTGGCAAATATTTTATTCCTCTATTCGATACATCAATTTCTTCAAGATCATCTGGCAATGAATTTATATATTTTTCTATATTAGATTCAACCATGTTTTACAATATTTTTAAAATATTCATTTCAATTTTTTCACTAAATTAAAAAAATAAATTATCACCATTCACCTAATTTCGCATCCAAATCATCATCTTCCTCCAAATCATACAAATAACTTGGATGATATCTCTTTTTTATTACTGGCTCCATCATTCTTAAAAATCTTTTTCTATATTTTAAACAATAATACAAATACCGAAAATTATTCCATATTTTTATGTTTTTGTTTATCGCATTTAAATCAGGGTCATATATTATTTCATCTATCGGATTACCAATAAAATTTAATCTTTCTAATTTTTTATTTAAAATAGGCAACGATCTCAGTTTATTTATAAAACACAATAACTCTCTTAATTTTTTATTTAATACTGGTAATGATGTTAATTCATTACAACTACATTTTAACCATAATAAATTTTTATTTAAAATAGGTAACAATATTAGTTGATTATTTGAACAATCTAACATTTTTAATTCTTTTGGTAAATCCAGTAATAATGTTAATTTATTATTTGAACAATGTAACTCTTTTAATTTTTCAGGTAAAACTGGTAATGATGTTAAATTATTATTTGAACATTCTAACATTTCCAATTTTTTTGGTAAAATAGATAATGACATTAATTTATTATTATAACAATATAAATGTTTTAAATTTTCAGGTAAAACCGGTAATGATGTTAAATTATTATTATCACAATATAAATGTTTTAAATTTTTAGGTAAAACTGGTAATAATGTTAATTTATTATTATAACAATATAAATGTTTTAAATTTTTAGGTAAAACTGGTAATGATGTTAATTTATTTTTACCACATTGTAACTTGTTTAAATTTTCTGGCAAAACTGGTAATGATGTTAATTCATTATAATAACAATCTAACTCTTTTAAATTTTCAGGTAAAACTGGTAATGATGTCAATTTATTAATTGAACAATTTAACTCTTTTAAATTTTCTGGTAAAACCGATAATGATATTAATTTATTTCTATTACAAAATAATAATTCTAAATTTTCAGGTAGAACTGGTAATATTGTCAAATTATTTTCTTCACAATGTAATTTTTTAAGTGTTTCAGGCAAAACAGGCAATAACGTTAATTTATTATTTGAACAATTTAATATTTTTAATTTTTTAAATCTTGGTAAATCCGGCAAATAATCTAAATTTTTATATGATACATCAATTTGTTCAACATTATCCGGCAATGAATCCAAATATTCTTCAATATTAAACTTACCCATTTTTTTAAAGAAATAAAATAAAATAAACATTTCATTTTTTTTTAAAAAAATAAATTATTACCATTCACCTAATTTCGCATCCAAATCATCCTCTTCCCTTAAATTATACAAATAACTCGGATGATATCTCTTTTTTATTACTGGCTCCATTATTCTCAAAAATCTTTTTCTATATTTTAAACAATAATACAAATGCCTAAAATTATTCCAGATTTTTATATTTTTCTTTGTTATATTTAAATTATGGTTATGTATTATATCGCATATTGGATTATTATAAAATGACAATCCATTTAATTGTTCATTTAAGTCCGGTAATGATGTTAATTTATTATTAGAACAATCAAATATTGCCAATTTTTCAGGTAAAACTGGTAATGACATTAATACATTATTATAACAATATAATATTTCTAATTTTTCAGGTAAAACTGGTAATGATGTTAATTTATTATCATAACAATATAATCTTCCTAAATATTCAGGTAAAACTGGTAATGATGTTAATTTATTATCATAACAAGATAAATATTTTAAATTTTCTGGTAAAATTGGCAATGATGTTAAATTATTATAACTACAAGATAATATTTGTAATTTTTCAGGTAAAACCGGCAATGATGTCAAATTATTATAACTACAAGATAATGTTTGTAATTTTTCAGGTAAAACCGGCAATGATGTCAAATTATTCTGAGCACAAGATAAATATTTTAAATTTTTAGGTAAAACAGGTAATGACGTTAATTTATTATATTTACAATATAACTCTTTTAAATTTTTAAATTTTGATAAATCTGGTAAATAATTTAAATAATTAAATGACACATCAATTTTATCAACATCATCCGGCAATGAATCTAAATATCTTTCAATATGACCCATTTTTTACAATAACTTTCCAAAATATTCATTTCAATTTTTTTAATTAAAAAAATAAAATATCACCATTCGCCCAATTTTTTATCCAAATTATCCTCTTCCTTCAAATTATACAAATAACTTGGATGATATCTCTTTTTTATTATCGGTTCCATTATCCCAAAAAATCTTTTTCTATATTTTAAACAATAATACAAATACCGAAAATTATTCAACGTTTTTATGTTTTTATTTATTATTTTTAAATCATTGTTATTCAGTATTATGTTATTTATTGGATTTGCAAATATCATCAACTCTTTTAAATTTTCAGGTAAAACTTGTAATAATGATAATTTATTATGAAAACATAATAACACTTTTAAATTTTCGGGTAAAATCGGCAATGATGTTAATTGATTAATAGAACAATTTAATTTTTCTAATTTTTCAGATAAAACTGGTAATGACGTTAATTTATTATTAAAACAATAAAGCTCTTTTAAATTTTTAGGCAAAACTGATAATGATGTTAATTCATTATTCGAACAATTTAAATATTTTAATTTTTCAGGTAAAACTGGCAATAATGATAATTTATTAAAACTACAATATAACTCTTTTAATTTATTAGGTAAAACAGGCAATGATGTTAAATAATTACCACCACAATATAACTTTTTTAAATTTTTAAATCTTGATAAGTCCGGTAAATAATTTAAATTTTTAAATGACACATCAATTATATCAACATCATCCGGTAATGAATCAAAATATTTTTCAACACTACACTTACATCCCATTTTTTTTTACAATAATTTTAAAATATTCATTTCAATTTTTTTAAAAAAAAAATAAATTATTACCATTCCCCTAATTTTTTATCCAAATCATCCTCTTCCTTCAAATTATACAAATAACTCGGATGATATCTCTTTTTTATTATCGGTTCCATTATTCTCAAAAATCTTTTCCTATATTTTAAACAATAATACAAATACCGAAAATTATTCCATGTTTTTATATTTTTCTTTATAATATTTATGTTACTATCATTTATTATTTTATATATCGGATTATCATTAAAATATAATATTTCTAATTTTTCAGGTAAAACAGGCAATGATATTAATTTATTATTAGAACAATATAATGTTTTTAAATTTTCAGATAAAACTGGTAATAATGTTAAATTATTATTAGAACAATATAACTCCTCTGTTAAATTTTTATTTAAAACTGGTAATGATGTTAATTCATTATTTGAACAACTTATTTTTTTTAATTTTTCAGATAAAATTGGTAATGACGTTAATTTATTATTAAAACAATATAGATCTTTTAAATTTTTAGGCAAAACTGGTAATGATGTTAATTCATTATCCGAACAATTTAATTTTTCTAATTTTTCAGGTAAAACTGGTAATGATGTTAATTCATTATTAAAACAATATAACTCTGTTAAATTTTTATTTAAAACTGGTAATGATGTTAAATTATTATTATTACAATATAATACATTTAAATTTTCGGGTAAAACTGGTAATGACGTTAATTTATTATTAAAACAATATAATATATTTAATCGTTCATTTAAATCCGGTAATAATGTTAATTTATTATCATAACATTTTAATATTTCTAATTTTTCAGGTAAAACTGGTAATGACGTTAATTCATTATTCGAACAATTTAAATATTTTAATTTTTCAGGTAAAACTGGCAATGACGTTAATTTATTATAACAACAAGATAACTCTGTTAAATTTTCGGGTAAATTTGGCAATGATATTAATTTATTATAACTACAAAATAACTTTTTTAAATTTTTAAATCTTGATAAGTCCGGTAAATAATTTAAATTTTTATTAAATGCCAAAATAATCGTATCAACATCATCTGGTAATGAATCCAAATATTTTTCAACGCTATTTTTATCTTCCATTTTTTTCACAATAATTTTTAAATATTCATTTCAATTTTTTTCAAAAAAAAATAAATTATTACCATTCCCCTAATTTTTTATCCAAATCATCCTCTTCCTTCAAATCATACAAATAACTCGGATGATATCTCTTTTTTATTACTGGCTCCATTATTCTCAAAAATCTTTTCCTATATTTTAAACAATAATACAAATACCGAAAATTATTCAAAATTTTTATATATTTTTTTATTGTTTTAAAACAATAATTATCTACTATTATCTTATTTATTGGATTATTATAAAAATTTAATTTTTCTAATTTTTCAGGTAAAACTGGTAATGACATTAATTTATTATTAAAACAATTTAATATTTCTAAATTTTCAGGTAAAACTGGTAATGATGTTAAACCATTAAAACTACAATATAATATTTGTAAATTTTCAGCTAAAAACGGCAACGATGTTAAATTATTATTATAAGAACAATCTAATATTTTTAAATTTTTTGGTAAAACGGGTAATAACGTTAAATTATTACCAAAACATTTTAGATATATTAATTTTTCAGGCAAAACTGGTAATAATGTTAATTCATTATTATTACAAGTCAGTATTTCTAATTTTTCAGGCAAAACTGGTAATAATGTTAATTCATTATTATTACAACTCAGTATTTCTAATTTTTCAGGCAAAACTGGTAATGATGTTAATTCATTATTATTACAATTCAATATTTTTAAATTTTCAGGTAAAACTGGTAATGACGTTAATTTATTACATTCACAATTTAATGTTTTTAAATTTTTTGGTAAAATTGGTAATGACGTTAATTCATTATAACTACAACATAACTTTTTTAAATTTTTAAATCTTGATAAATCCGGTAAATAATTTAAGTTTTTATTTGATACGTCAATTTCACTAACATCATCCGCTAATGAATCCAAATATTTTTCGGCGCTATTTTTATTTCCCATTTTTTTACAATAACTTTCCAAAATATTCATTTCAATTTTTTTAGTTAAAAAAATAAATTATTACCATTCCCCTAATTTTTCATCCAAATTATCCTCCTCCTTCAAATCATACAAATAACTCGGATGATATCTCTTTTTTATTATTGGCTCCATTATTCCCAAAAATCTTTTCCTATATCTTAAACAATAATACAAATACCGAAAATTATTCCAGATTTTTATTTTTTTCTTTGTTATATAAAAATTATCACCACGTATTATATCATATATTGGATTATTGGCGCATAATAATATATTTAATTGTTCATTTAAGTCTGGTAATGATGTTAATTTATTATTATGACAATATAATGTTTTTAAATTTTCAGGTAAAATTGGCAATGACATTAATTTATTTAAAGAACAATCTAATATTTCTAATTTTTCAGGTAAAACTGGCAATGACATTAATACATTATAATAACAAGACAATACTTTTAAATTTTCTGGTAAAATAGGTAATGATGTTAATGCGTTATGTTCACAATATAATTTTTCTAATTTTTCTGGTAAAACTGGTAATGATGTCAACTGATTCCGATAACAATATATCCATCCTATTTTTTCAGGCAAAACTGGTAACGATGTTAATTTATTATTAGAACAATATAACTCCACTAAATTTTCAGGTAAAATTGGTAATGATTTTAAATAATTGCCATTACAATATAATTTATTTAAACTTTTAAATCTTGATAAATCTGGTAAATAATTTAAATTATTAAATGACACATCAATTTTATCGACATCATCTGGCAACGAATCCAAATATTTTTCAATATTAAATTTACCCATTTTTTTACATTTTCCAAAATATTCATTTCAATTTTTTCAAAAAAATAAAATTATTACCATTCCCCTAATTTCTCATCCAAATCATCCTCCTCCTTCAAATTATACAAATAACTCGGATGATATCTCTTTTTTATTACTACCTCCATCATTCTCAAAAATATTTTTTTATATTTTATACAATAATACAAATACCGAAAATTATTCAACGTTTTTATTTTTTTCTTTATAATAATTAAATTATCATCATATATTATTTCATATATTGGATTATTATAAAAATATAATATTTCTAATTTTTCAGGTAAAACTGGCAATGATGTTAAATTATTATTATAACAATATAATCTTTCTAAATTTTCAGGTAAAACTGGTAATGATGTTAAATTATTATAACTACAAGATAAATATTTTAAATTTTCTGGTAAAATTGGTAATGATGTTAAATTATTATAACTACAACATAATGTTTGTAATTTTTCAGGTAAAACTGGTAATGATCTTAAATTATTAAATGACACGTTAATTTCATCAACATCGTCCGGCAATGAATCCAAATATTTTTCAACATTATTTTTATTTCCCATTTTTTCACAATAATTTTTAAAATAAATATTTCAATTTTTTTAGAAAAAACAAAAAAAAATAAATTATTACCATTCCCCTAATTTTTCATCCAAATTATCCTCCTCCTTCAAATCATACAAATAACTCGGATGATATCTCTTTTTTATTATTGGCTCCATTATTCCCAAAAATCTTTTCC
>Ga0214923_10001011_pt1 | contig 41060 bp, 37 predicted proteins | sample LL1510_MetaG_FD_177993 | JGI IMG/M metagenome (GOLD analysis project Ga0214923, IMG submission 177993) | Freshwater microbial communities from Lake Lanier, Atlanta, Georgia, United States - LL-1510 | ecosystem: Environmental > Aquatic > Freshwater > Lake | place: USA: Georgia | collected... | reverse complement strand
GATGGGGCGTTTAAGGGTTGGTTGGACAGCACGAGCGGTATGTTTACCCGTGAACTTGATAACGGAGCTTACCTGAGCGTGCGATATGCTGATTGGTTGCTTGATCACGATCCAACGAACGTTTTCGCTATACGGGGTGGTAGTGAGCGACCCGGGGTAGCGGTAAGCGCGTTTGTCAGCAGGGAAGATGTTGATCAAGTTCATGCTGATGTTACCGAGCGATGTTTCTTGGTGATCTTCCTCGTTATGCTTACGGGGTATGGCTGCATTGGTGAGCAGGGAAGTGAAGGGCGCAAGAGCGCTATTTGGGGTGTCATCATTGGATGGTACATTTGCTAGTAAGCCTACAACGGCAAGCTCGCCTGTATCTGGATTTTTATGCACGAAGTGCAACTCTAGATCAAATCCTTGACCCTCGACATGGTGCTCGGCGGGTACGTGCGTGTGAAATTGCACCAAATTGAAGCGGGCGCCGTCCACAACTATGTACGCGCCGGGCGTTTGTAGCGCTGCTTGCACGGTGTGACCTTTGTCGATGACAGTCAACATGGCTGTTTCTGGGTAGAAGAACTGCACGTCTTTCAGGTCAACTACGTAAGGGTTGGAGAGATCGACGGGCGACTGCCCATGGGTAGGGGCACTATCATCAGGGGCATGCGCGCTTTCCTGGTTGACAGGGGACGCACTTGTCGCCCCTGCAGGGCCAGCGAAAATGGCTGTTAATAAGAGAAAAGCGGTAATGCGCGCAAAGCGTGCATGAACAAATGACAAACCGTCCATTTTAAAACCATCCATTTTGAAATGAATCCTATAACCTCATTGTATAGTTAAACCCTACTAGAAATGGCTGTTTCGGCGCAAGAGTTTGCTATCTTCGCCGCTTACAATCCGGTGCTTCTGACGGACTTTTTATCCAGAGGGGGCAAAAAAGGTGAAAAAAGTGCAAAAAGGGGCTTGTTTTAAATGAAGAATGCTTGTATATTTATCTCCACGTTTGAGCGCTGCACTAAGTGCGGTGGATGCGCCAAGCAGAAAGCTTTGATCTTTGAAATGCAAGTAAATGTCCTAAGAGAATGCAAATTCATTGAGTGAATTAAATTTGTAGATAATTGAAAAGGGCATTTGGTGGATGCCATGGCATCAAGAGGCGATGAAGGAAGTGAGAGACTGCTGTAAGTCTCGGGGAGCTGTCAACTAAGCTACGATCCGAGAATTTCCGAATGGGGCAACCCGCCTGGACAGACTCCAGGAATCGTTATCTGAATACATAGGGTAACGAGGCGAACGGCATGAACTGAAACATCTAAGTAGTGCCAGGAAAAGAAAACGAAGTGATTCCCCAAGTAGTGGTGAGCGAACAGGGAAGAGCCAAAAACCCACGCTGTGTAAGCAACTAGGCGTTGCAGTGTGGGGGAAGTGGGAATAAGCAGCTGATAGCTAGTTACTATCGGGTTGTGCAGTTGACGTAATAGAACAGCTCTGGAACGAGCGACCGAAGAAGGTGACAGTCCTGTATGTGGCACGTCAGAAGCGCATGATAGCTTGTCTCCCAAGTACCGTGGAGCACGTGAGATTCTGCGGGAATCTGCCCAGACCATTGGGTAAGGCTAAATACTCCTTGATGACCGATAGCGTACGAGTACCGCGAGGGAAAGGTGAAAAGAACCCCGGGAGGGGAGTGAAATAGAATCTGAAACCAAATGTCTACAATCGGTAGAAGCGGGATATACGTATCCGCGACTACGTACCTTTTGCATAATGAGCCAACGAGTTACACCTATGCTGCAAGGTTAAGTTTGGAAAGAACGGAGCCGTAGCGAAAGCGAGTCTGATAAGGGCGACTAGTAGCATGGGGTAGACCCGAAACCTAGTGATCTACCCATGGGCAAGATGAAGTCTGAGTAACATCAGATGGAGGTCTGAACACGTGAGGGTTGAAAACTTCTGTGATGACCTGTGGGTAGGAGTGAAAGGCTAATCAAACTGGGAGATAGCTGGTTCTCTTCGAAATATATTTAAGTATAGCCTCATGGAATAGCAATCGGCGGTAAAGCACAGTTTAGGCTAGGGGGAGTGATCTTACCAAACCTTTACTAACTCTGAATGCAGGTTGTGTTGAACATGGGAGTCGGACTGTGGGGGCTAAGCTCCATAGTCGAGAGGGGAAGAACCCAGATCATCAGCTAAGGTCCCTAAGTGTTCGTTAAGTGGGTAAAGAAGTGAAAATACACAGACAACCAGGAGGTTGGCTTAGAAGCAGCCATCCTTTAAAGAAAGCGTAATAGCTCACTGGTCGAGTGTCTTTGCGCTGAAGTATGAACGGGGCTCAAACGAACCACCGAAGCTATGGATGTGTAATTTATTACACGTGGTAGAAGAGCGTTCTCAGCTGGTAAGCACGACGGTGACGACGTGTGGTGAGGCTGAGAAGTGAGTATGTTGGTATAAGTAACGAAAAAATGGGTGAAATTCCCATTCACCGTAAGCCCAAGGATTCCGTGAGAAAGGTTCATCCGCTCAGGGTTAGTCGATACCTAAGCCGAGGCCAATTGGAGTAGGCGATGGAAAGCAGGTTAAATATTCCTGCACCACTGTTAGCGTTGAGTGAAGGGGTGACGCAGGAGGATAAATGCACAAGACGTATGGATGTCTTGCTAAGCAGGTAGGCAGTGTTCATTGGCAAATCCGTGAACATAATGCTGAGACGTGATGGGCGTGCCAATCTAGAACGAACGGTACGTTGTGTTGAATCCACGCTGACTAGAAAAACCTCTAACGAGCAAAACAGTGATCGTACCGGAAACCGACACAGGTGGGCGAGAAGAGCATTCTAAGGTGTTGAGATAACTCTCATTCAGGAACTCGGCAAAATCGCCCCGTAACTTCGGGAGAAGGGGTGCCGTCGTCGTGGGTGTGCCGTGCGTACACGAAGCGATTGGCGGTTGCAACAAAGAGGCTCAAGCGACTGTTTAACAAAAACACAGGGCCATGCAAACACGTAAGTGGAAGTATATGGTCTGACGCCTGCCCAGTGCCGGAAGGTTAACAGGAGGAGTCAGCCGCAAGGCGAAGCTCTGATTCGAAGCCCCGGTAAACGGCGGCCGTAACTATAACGGTCCTAAGGTAGCGAAGTCCCTTGTCGGGTAAGTTCCGACCCGCATGAATGGCGTAACGACTTGAGCGCTGTCTTGATGAGAGACTCAGTGAATTTGTAGTGCTTGTGAAAATGCAAGCTACCCGCAGAAGGACGGAAAGACCCTGTGCACCTTTACTGCAACTTGACATTGATTTCTGGATTATCATGTGTAGGATAGGCGGGAGGCTTTGAAGCGTTAGCGCTAGCTAGTGTGGAGCCATCGGTGAAATACCGCCCTTGCTGGTTTGGAAATCTAACCTCTATCCGTAAGCCGGAAGAGAAACAGTGTCTGGTGGGCAGTTTGACTGGGGTGGTCTCCTCCCAAAAAGTAACGGAGGAGTTCAAAGGTCCCCTCAGGGCGAATAGAAATCGCCTTACAGAGCGCAAAAGCATAAGGGGGCTTGACTGCAAGGCATACAGGCCGAGCAGGTGCGAAAGCAGGATTTAGTGATCCAGTGGTTCTGAATGGAAGGGCCATTGCTAAACGGATAAAAGGTACGCCGGGGATAACAGGCTGATCTCCTCCAAGAGTCCATATCGACGAGGAGGTTTGGCACCTCGATGTCGGCTCATCACATCCTGGGGCTGGAGAAGGTCCCAAGGGTTTGGCTGTTCGCCAATTAAAGTGGTACGCGAGCTGGGTTCAGAACGTCGTAAGACAGTTCGGTCCTTATCCTCTGTGGGCGTAGGGTATTTGAAGGGAGCTGTTCCTAGTACGAGAGGACCGGAATGGACAAACCGCTCGTGTTCCAGTTGTTCTCCAAGAGCAAAGCTGGGTAGCGAGGTTTGGAAGGGATAACCGCTGAAAGCATCTAAGTGGGAAGCCCACCCTAAGATAAGATACCCCTCAACGTGAGCAATCACGTTGGTAAGACCCCTTGAAGACTACAAGGTTGATAGGTCGGATGTGTAAGCGCTGCAAGGCGTTCAGCTAACCGATACTAATAGGTCGAGTGTTTTATCTACGTTATCTTTCTGTTCGTTGCTTCGTTCAATTCGTTGAACGGCGCAGCTGAGCAGCGTTATAAGATAGCCTGATAACACCCAATGGGTTTAAATTCTCGATAATGACATTTACTGAATAAATTAAGCTGGTTATACGCGTTCCGGTTCGCCGGTGCTCGTGTAGCCAGCTTAATTAAGCAAATCAAGCGCCGCTCACCCTGAGTTCATCGAAGGGTTTGCATGAGCGGTGGCTGGTTTGAGCAAATCAACGACATATAAATTTGACATATGCTCACGCGTCCAGATCAATCCAATACCGCACGCATGCAACCGCAGGTGTCGCGTTGGATCACCTAACGTGAACTAAAAATTTTCTGGTGGCGATAGTTGTGGGGTAACACCTGTTCCCATTCCGAATACAGAAGTGAAGACCACAACGCTGACGATACTAGGCTGTTTAACGGCACGGGAAAATAGGTACTGCCAGATTTAAAAAATTCCCCCATAGATTTTCTGTGGGGGAATTTTTTTGCAATTGAGCGACAAAAGTGGCTCTTTTTGGCATTTGCTACCAGGCATGCTACACTCAAGGCCGTTTGTTAAAGCATTTTAATATCATTGCACATCACAGCAGCTTCCCATGACTTGTTTTGGCTGCCTGCTTGCGCAGCGCTGCCCGTTCCCGATACCATCTTTATTGTCAGAGACGCGGACCTTGTGGCATGAGGGGCAAGCGTGTGTGTTATGCTCCTATGCGCGCCGTGCATCTGTGCAGCAGCCGTTATATCACCGTCCTTGTGTTGCACTTACGCGTCCCCCAAACAGATAGTCGCGTCCTTATCGTGCCCCCGTGTTTTTATCGCTCGATGCTATCTGCTTTAGAAGGTTTGTTCATGCTGTTACGTAATCTTTTCTTACTTGCTGCCCTTTGGTTTTCCCCGCTCTCTGCTGACGCAAACTCGTCAGTTATTGATTTTCTCACCAAACGCGATCTGGAATTAACCTGCTCAGTGAACGAAAGTCATGCAGGCGTTGTCGCATGCTTGGATTGCACGGTCACCACAGCGGGAAAAGCCTTGATGCATTCGCTGTTGTTGCAGCCCACTACCGATATGCGTGTATTGCATGAGCGACAAGCGGCGCTCAAAGCATTGCTCTCCGATCGGACAACGTTTCAACGCTTGAAGCAGCAGTTGCGCGTGGTTGCTGATACTGAACCAGCACTGGCTTTTTTTGCTGCTGCCAACGCAGAACCCACGTTGCGTACTGTAATTGAAAGCTTCCTCTATCAAAGTTCCTCTTTCCAGGAATGGAATAAGAGCGAGCGCGCGTTGAATGTGCGCCATATCTTACAAAGTTTTAGTCCCGTGATCACAGCGGCTTTCGAATACTTGGTTCTCCACTATGCGATGGAGTATGTTATCACCCGTTTCGGCGATGGCCATGACCACCACCATGGTCACGATCATGGTCATCACCATCATGCTGCGTGCGGATGCGGTGTTCAAGCGCCAGATCATGCCCCCTGGCTGGTCAAAGCATTAGTGTTTGCAGCCAAGGCAGGACACGTCGCATTGCATGCGATTAGCATTAAAGATATGGTTGAATTTATCAGTGCCAAGATGGCCGTGATGAACCAAGTGTATAACCACCTTGCACAGGTGCAGCAGTATGTTGATGCTGCTCGCGTATTGGTCGAGCGGGCGCCCCTGGGGCTGGTGAGTGCTGATACCATGCTAGCCCTTTCACAGGTGCAGGAACTATTTCCGGATGACTACTTTGTGCGCAGTGATGCTGATGTTTCGCTTGGCCTTTGTTCTTTAGTTGGTCGTACCTTGGTAACCTATAACCGCTTGCGGGAACACAAGACGCAGCTTGCTAGCATACACTATGCGGTGGCGCAGATTGATGCGTTTGTGGGCGTTGCCCAGCTTATGGATCAGCACAGTGGTACCTTGCATCCGTATTGTTTTGCTTCTTTTGTGAAAGATGCGGCAGCTCCTTACTTGGAAGTGGTTGACGGTTGGCATCCACTGCTGCCAGCAACAAACGTGGTTGCTAATTCTCTTGATGCTGCCACGCAGCATCACTTTGTGCTGACAGGACCAAATCGCTCTGGCAAATCTAGTTTTATGCGCATGCTTGGCCTGAATGCGGTGCTTGCGCAAACTTTTGGCATAGCCGCTGCGCGCGCTTTTACCCTGACGCCTTTTGATAAGATTATGACTTTTATGACTATTGCTGACGACATGGTGCAGGGCCAGTCTAGTTTTGTTGCCCGCATGATGCGCGCGGATGCGTGTATACAGGCCCAGCAGACGCTTCCCGCCGACCACTTCGCGCTTATCTTACTTGATGACAGTGTTGGGCAGGGTACCACCGTGGAGAAGGGCGAGCAGGTTGCCTATGAGTTGGCACAAGTACTTGGCAGCTATGACAACAATATTGTGCTCTGTGCAACCCACTTTCCTCGCTTGACGCAGCTTGCTGCCCAAACGGGTGGGCGCTTTGCTAATCTGCGCATGCGGGTTCATATGAATAGTGATGGCAGCGCACAAGGCGCGTACTTGCTTGAACCAGGAATAAGCGATGTGCAAAACGTTGGCATTTTGGTTAATCGCAGGTAAGTAATGCACTATCTGCTAAGGTTGGTCTGGGGCGTTGTTTTCATGCTGTTCTCTTTTACCAGGAGTGGTATGGCCAAGCAGTTTACTTTCGCAAGCGACTACAAACACGTTGAAGCAATAATCCCCGTTCCAGCTTTTTTAGAGGCAAGCGATGGGTGTCAGCTGGCCTACTTCGTTCATCATGCTGCTAATCAGCAACCTACAACGTCTGTTATGCTTTTTTATCATGGGGGGGGCGCGTATCAGGTAGGTGTTTATCAACAGATGGCGTACGCGCTAGCTGCGGGGCACGGCATTACAAGCTACCTTTTTGATATTCGTGGCCATGGGGCTTCTGCCGGTGAACGCGGTGATGCTCCCTCAGTTGAACGCGTAATGCTCGATGTGCAGGAAGCTGTGGCGTTTGTACAGGCAAAGCATCCCCAGGGAGCACTTTTTTTGGCTGGGCATTCTTCCGGCTGCGGCCTTTTACTGAACGCGCAGCAGCAAGGATATATTAAAAGCGTGGCAGGGCTTATTTTTATAGCACCCTTTCTGGGGGCTGACTCTAAAACAGCCTTGCAGAGCGATTTCATAAAAACTGTTCGTGTGTGGCCTTTCATCTGGCATGGTATTACCGGGTGGGGCACTCATACACCCGCGGTTTATTTCAACTATCCAGCAACCATGCGTGTGCATAGTCCGCACCTGCTTGACTATTACACGGTCGGCATGGCACTTGCCGTTACTCCTAAGCATGCTGATGCGTGCCTTAAAGACATTTCCTTGCCCTTGCATATCATTGTTGGCAAAAACGATCTGCAGATTAGCAGTCAGGCTTTTCTTGCCATGCGCGATGCGCATGAGCTGGCGCCTGCAACAGAGCTGCGCGTGCTATCTGATGTGGGCCATTTTTCGGTGCTTGGTGTAGCTTCGGATGTCATCGCCACGGCTATCAGCATGAGCGGGTTATCCGCTTCTAAACAGTCTTGACCACCGTTCAGCCCATCTATTACCGTTATACCTATGGGGCTATAGCGATACCTAGGGGTTTTTCGGGGGGCGGTCATGGTTTTTGTACGTCTAGTTGCAGTATTTTTTATAGGCATTCTCCACTGCTCTATGTTCCTTAGTGCGTTTGGTGGGGCGCCTAAAGCACTGGTCGTGGGGGCTTCCACCGGTATCGGTCGCGAGGTAGCCAAGGAGCTTGCTGCTCACGGATATGAAATTGGATTGTGCAGTAGAAAAACTGATTTGCTGGAAGCGCTTCAGCAAGAACTACCAACGCGCAGCTGGGTACGCTACCTAGACCTTATGCAAACTGAGACAATCCATGAAACCTTGCAGCAGCTTGTCGTGGATATGGGCGGTATGGATTTGATTGTCGTTAACAGTGGCATTTGGCCTGAGGCTGCTGTAGGGATTATGCCTGAGAACAAATATATCCCATTCAGTCCTCTGCAAGAAACCATTCAAGTTAATGTATTGGGGTGCACTGCCGCCTTTAATTTTGCAACCAACTACTTTTTGCAGCAGGGTGCTGGGCACATCGTGGGAATATCGTCGCTTGACGCAGTGCACGGCACGGCGGTAGGCCCTGCGTACAGCGCATCCAAGGCGTTCATGGGCACCTTTCTTGAAGGCATGCGCAGCAAGTTTGCTCAAGCTGGGATTACTACCATTGCGGTAACAGAAATCCGCCCTGGCTGCATTCAAACCAAAGATGCAACGATGGATGAAAATCTTACCTATTGGGTGGTGCCCGCATGCGTTGCTGCCAGAGACATTTATGCCTCGATCGTTGCTAAAGATAAGGTAGCGTATGTGCCGCGTCGCTGGGCGTTGATAGCGCTCGCGCTCCGCCTCACCCCAGATTGGCTGTACAACTGGATGGGTGGCTTTTAGTTTTTAGTAACAAGCCGGCTTGTTGCGTGTAGGAATGGGGTGTGATACAGTTACTTCTCTTAGATTACGGTGCTATTGCAAAGGATAGACAAGCCATGTTTTGGCGGTTTCTAAGCGTGTTTTTAGGCGGTTTAGGCATATACTTCTGACGCGCGCCTCTATCACTATCGTCTGTAACCCATTTTGTCTATTGTATCCTTAGGATTAGCATGACCATTGCTCACTTACAGCGCGTGCCGCTGTATATTATCATGCTCATCGTTGGCTTGCCCCAACTGAGCGAAACTATTTATACCCCTTCCCTGCCCGCTATTGCTGCTGCGCTTCATACCACTGCAAATGCTATTGAGCACACCTTAACTATTTATTTGTTGGGGTTTGCTTGCGGCGTATTTTTGTGGGGAACACTTTCTGACCGCATTGGAAGACGTCCTGGCGTCCTTGCTGGATTGGGCATTTACACGCTAGCCAGCATTGGGTGTTTCTTTAGTTCCAGCATCACTATGCTCATGATCATGCGCTTCTTGCAAGCCTTTGGCGCTAGCACCGGTTCCGTGCTGGGTCAGGCAATTGCGCGTGATTCCAGCTCGTTGGCGGAGCGCGGACGTCTTTTTTCTACGGTTACGATAGGTGTGGCGTTTGCACCAGCCTTAGGGCCAGTGCTTGGTACCCTGGTAGCAAGCTACGCAGGTTGGCGGGCAATTTTTATTGCGCTTGTCCTCTTAGCAGGGTTTATTGCGCTGGTGGTGAGCCTACGCTTGCCCGAGACGCATCCTGATGCAGGGCGACATCATCGGTTTTTCAGCCTGGTTGCGCGTTGCTTGCCGCAGGTAATTCGTGACAGGCGTTTGCTAGCGTGTGGGGTGCTGGTAGGCGCCGTAAACGGGATCCTCTTTGGGTACTATGCTGAAGCACCATTCTTCTTCAAGCACATGCTTGGTGTGTCGGAGGGTTTGTTTGGTTATTTCTCATTTTGCACGGTGATTCCTCTTGCCCTTGGCAGCCTACTGTCGCGGTGGGGCCATGGGCGAGGTTTTCGTGCAGAGTCGCTCATCCGCACCGGTATCATGTTGATGATAAGCGCAGCTCTGCTCTTCTACGGAGCAACGTTGCTGGTGGATGCAGCAACCTTGCTGCCTTTGAGCGCGTTGTGCACCGCAGGGGTGATGACCAGTGTTATGCTCATCATTCCCAACGTGCTTGGCACCGCGCTGGAGCCTTACAAACAAATGGCTGGTACTGCTGCCTCACTCTTTGGTCTTTACTACTACCTCTGGATCGCCGCCTTTACGGGTTTGATGGCCGTGCTGCATAACGGCACGGTACATCGCTTGCCGCTTTTCTTCTTGATTATCGGCGCAAGCGCTTTGGTAGCAGCGCAGGTTGGGATTTTTAGCAAGAGAGCTTAGCGTCCATAAAAATAGGCGTGTGCTTGTTCAAGTACGCGTTCAAATTCTTCGGGGTGAGGGGTTGTTTCATCAGCCCCTCTAATCGATGTAGCGCCCAGCAGGGCGTGCTGCCCATGGGGGTTATCAAGATGGTGGCGTGGTGCTAGGTACACGGAGCGCTTTACCTGAAAACCTGTGCCCGTATGTTTTTTTTCCCGTTCCAGCATCAACAGGTAACGTAGTGCTTCCGGTGGCTGGTTGATCAGGTGCACTAGGTGCCCCTGCGCTGGGACCATACTCGTGTCATGCATCAGTTTGCCAGCGCCTAGTCCAGCGCAGTTAATGACGATAGGCGCTTGTGCGTCTTCAATGCGCTTGAGCACCTGTGTTTCAAAACGGACGCCGTGTTTTGTCAGTAGGGCCGCTAACTGCTGCATCATCACATTGACGTGGATCAGCAGTCCCCCCTCTTGTTTAATAACCTCGTGTGCTGCACCCGTGCCAAAATCAATAATGACTCGCTGCGCAGGGCTTGGTGACAGGATAATACCATTCAGGTTCGGCTTTGCTGTGTACATCGGTAGTTGCAAGAGGCTGCTAGGAGCAAAGTCTGGTTGCCGGCCAGCAAGAATGTCTTGATAGAACGCGTACGAAGCGCGGACAATGGTTTTAATGTCTTGCGTGATCCAGCTTTTGCCCAGCTCAATAGTTGGCGAAAAGAAGCCAACCGCTTTATGCGATGTCAGATGGGTGTGCCCTTGAGCCACAACCGTGATGTCGTGATAGCCGCGCTGTAAGAGTTGGTAGGCGGCCATGAGGCCCATGATGCCTGCTCCCACAATCGTAATTGCTTGCTTCTTTGCTTGAGCATTAACCAATGTTGTCATTTGATCTAACACAAAGCCTGTGCTGCCTGGTGCCATGATCCAGCCAAACCCTGCATGCCCGTAGTTGCAGGCAATAATTTGCGTGCCGAAGCGTCCAGCCGTCATTGCAGGCATTAGGGCACGCACGGGGCGGTGGCATAGGACGGTATGGCCAATATGAGCAGATGTGAGTACGGGAGGGGTTAAGTAGTCGGTTTGCAGCGGCATTGTTAATACGGTCTTTCTTGTTACGGTGTCGATTAATTAGCTTTAGTCCTCATCGCGAGCACGCTTGCGTCGGTCCGCCTCTAATGCTTGAGCGACGATCCAGCGAGCATAGGGTTCGGCATTTTCATTGATGATAGCTGCTCGGTGTTTTTCGCAGGCAGCCTTGTGCCTTGCAACTTGGCTGCTCGTTTGAAAAGCAGCCTGGCAGCCAGGGGCATTGCAGCGGTAGGGAGTGTCTGTGGTGTGTTTGACCGTGTAGTGATAGGTCAAACTGGATTGGTCCTTAAAAGGAAGATGGTTGCATCCTGGATGGGGACATGTGTACAAAACGCCTGCATGCCGCAGCTGGTGACTCCGTAAGCCGCTTTTGGAGACTTTATCCTCGCATGTGGGGCAGATATAGGTTACCTGCCTTGCGCGCTTGGGACAATACTCTTGCTGGTGTGTTTTCAAGGAATTTTTGAAAGCAAAAAGCCTCTGGCAATCCGTACATTCAAATTCCTTAGGGCTAGGATGCTCTCTCTTGGTATGTATACGCAAACAAACACTGCTGGTAAATGCATCGGGACATTTTTTACATCGAAAAAGACTGGCTGTTATTACCTCTGGTTCATCTCCCCCAGAGATAGCATCAGCGCAGTGCATGGTTTGCAGGCTCATCAGTAACACACAACCAGCAATAAGCATTACCATAGACTTCCTCTCAAATATTAATTGCGCTGCTAAGGATGAGATTTTTTAGCTCGTCTTGCAATCTTTTACCCCAGTAGCCAATTTTTGTGCACCTTTTCTCCGTGGGTCTAGATCGGAAACAACGGTTAAATCAACAAAAAGAGTGCCGGCTATACATTCTTCCCGGCCTTGGTAGGCTTCTGAGCAGACAATCGCTTTAACACCTATAATTTCTGAAGGGGAAGACGTGCTTATCAAAACTATGGGGCTTGCCTGGGTGTCTGTCAAAGATGTTGCCCAAGCAAAGCAGTTTTTTGTGGAAACACTTGGGTTGACCATGGCTTCCGGGTCAGACGAGTATGGTTGGATGGAGCTGGTTGCTGCTGATCAGGGCTTCCGGTTGGGCGTCGGCGCATGCCATGACGCTGGTCAGCCAGTACAGCCGGGCAATAATGCCGTGGTCACAATGACCGTTGATGATGTGGTTGCAGCTAAAAAGACCTTGGAAGGCCGCGGCGTGCAATTTGTTGGTGACATTGTGGAAGTGCCTGGCCATGTCAAAATGATATTCTTCAAGGATGTGGATGGCAACTACTTCCATTTGGTACAAATGCTTTCGGTAGAATAAAGAAATGTTTCCAGGAAATTAGATAAGCAGCTTGCAGTGCTCTTCGTACGCTTCGCTGGTTGCCAAGACTTCGTCGCAGACCAGGCACTGGAATGGCGGCATAAGTTCTGCTGCTAGCATAGCAGAGGCGGCTTGTGAACCTGCGGTTTCTGGTATAAGTTCTATCCGGGGGCGTTTTCGCGGCCTACCAACCCTTCTCCTTTTATGGTCAGGATTTTCCTCGCAAAAATAGTCGTAGCCAATTTTGAGCTTTTTCAGGAGATCTGTGCGGAGCCATTTGGCTAGTCTCACGGCTCCTGCGGGTTCTTCGAGCTGAGAGCGATGTGTAGCCACATGAGCTTTGAATTCCGTCAGTGTAAGGCCTCGCTTCTTTTGTTCGTGACATAAATCTGCCCTCAACGAGTCGGCCCAGGGACAACGAAACAAGCACGCATCTTGCCCCAAGCAGCGGCTTGGCGGGAGGCATCGCCGTCGGTTATCGTAGCTAGTGAATCGTTTGCCGCATGTTAGACATGGGGCAGTGTTTGTGTGCCAGTCTCGTTGGTGCTTGGCTAATTTTCTTTCAGATGTAAAGGCGCTGTGTTGGCACATATCACATGAAAACCCTGCGAGCGCAGGCCCTACGGCAAGAGCCAAAAACAGCAAGAAGGTTTTAACCGTTACCACGATCTTTGCGCCATTCACTGTAGAATGTGCCCTGCAGCCCTAACACCATTGCCTGACGCGTGGGCGGGAATAGGCCCGCTGTTGGCAGGTTGGTGGCATCAACCCACAGCAGTTCGCTGTGCTCGCCTGGCAGGACGTTGACTGGGTTGCCTTCCCATGCGGTAGCAAGAAAGAGCATCGAAGTGTACTGTTTGCCCTCCCAGCTGAACTCTACCAGATGGAGGGGAGTAAGCGCAGAAGCGGCAAGCTCAATGGCCACTTCTTCTTCTACTTCGCGCAATGCTGCCTGCAAAAAGCTTTCTCCTTGTTCAACATGGCCCCCCGGCAACTTGAGGTGGGATGGGTGCTGCGCATCGCGCAGCAGGAGGAGCTGGTTGTGTTGTTGGAGCAAGACAAAAGCGCGGTGTTCAATGTTCATTGAGTAGTCTCCAAAAACCGCTTCAGGGTGGCACAATAATCAGCAGGTTGTTCATAGAATGGCACGTGACTGGCGTCAGGCACGATATGGCCGATGCCTCGCGGTAGAAGTTTTGCCATGCGCATCGTGTCGGCAGGGCTACTCTGGTCGTATTGGCCGCTTATTACAAGTGTCGGAACAAGGACGCGTGGCAGGTCTGTCCAACGGTCCCAGCCAGCGAAAGCGCCCTGGACTACAAAGTCATTTTTGCCAAAGAAATGCTGGCACACATGCCAGTTCAGTTCGCCCAGAAAACTGTTGAATGTTGCGGGTAAAGGGGATAGGCGGCAAAAATGTTTCGGTATAAAATCTTCCCGTATGATTGTACCCCAAACAGGATTATCAAAGTCTTCCTCAGCCTCAAGTGCTGCTAGCATGCGCTGACTCTCCGGTTTAAGGCTGCACCGCAACTCCTGAAAATATGCTTGGAAGGACGCTGCACTAGCAGTGAAATTAGAGAGGACTAATCCCCGCAAGCGCGCTGGATGACGTAAAGCATACTCAATGCCCAGCACAACACCCCAGGAGTAGCAAAAAAGATAGAACTGCTGAAGGTTAAGTGCGTCACACACTTCTTCCAAGTGCTGGGTGAACTGCTCAATGGTCCATAAACGCGCATCGTTAGGACGATCAGAGTGCAGTGAATCGAGCTGGTGGTATACAATTGTGTCTAGGCCCTGGCTTTGGAAGAAAATTTCAACTGGTTTGAGCATGGTGCTGGTGCCGCCAGGTCCGCCATGCACCAGTAAGACCGGTATGCCGCCCGTTCCCGAGCGTCGCGTCCATAGTTTGTAGCCATTTTTTAGGTATACGAAGCGTTCTATGGGCTCAGTCACGGTGTAGTCCAGATAAGGTTCGTAATGCATCCAGCGCCTGGCGGTAATCGTCGATGACGCCGTGCACCTGGTGTAGATGCTCACCGTTGATGTCATTTTTAATGGCGATGCATTTCATCCCAGCTGCTTTTGCTGCCTGAAAGCCAGCATTTGAATCTTCAAATACCACGCACTCGCTTGGGTCAACGCCAAGCTGCTGCGCAGCGTGCAAAAAGACAGCAGGATCAGGCTTGGCAACTAGGTTGACGTGGGAAATGCTGTACAAGTGTTTGCCAAAAATATCGTGAAAGCCCATTTTGTCTGCGTAGTGCATTAAGCCCTCAATCGTAGCATTTGTGGCGATGCAACTGGGCATCTGGTGCTCACGCAGCTGACGGTGGAAATCTTCAAAGCCTTCAATGTACAAGGTGCTTGTTTGGTTTGCCAGCGCTTCACGCACACACGCAAGCCGTTTTTCTTGGATGTCTTCTTTGCGCCATGTACCTTTAAGATAATCATATAAATGCCGTGCCACACTAAATTGGGAATGGCCAGCAAGTGAATGCACGAACTTTTTGACTGCTTCTTGCGAAATATCGGCGTTCGTATGCTTAGCTAAAAATATGAATGTACCCTCAATCCAGATGTGCTCTGTTTTGATAATGGTCCCATCCATGTCGAAGATAATGGCTTTGATATTTTTCTTTATGGTTTCCATGCTCAAGAGGGTATCACACGGTCTTCTATCTGTGAAGGAAGGGCATGAAGCAGTTGATGCTCGTGCTATGCTGGGCGCTGACCTGCTGGCAGATGCTGGCAGGGGGTGATGTGGCCATTGTGCTTATGGCTTCTGCAAAGAAAAATGGGGTGCGTGTGCATGCCCTTGCAAGCTGCGATATTTTGGCAGAGCTAGGCCTGACGCCCGTGCTGGTGGCACAGGAGGCTGATGTGGATGCGCAGTGCTACGCCCGTAGCAGAAATATCCCCTTTGTCGGCACTAAAAGTTACTACCCAGCTGAGGTGGCAGATGCCATACGGACCGTTGCGGCGACTTATCCGGGTGCAGTGCGATGGGTGTTTGCAAACACCTACTATGATGTGCAAGCTGCCGCTCAGGTGCGCGCGGTTATTCCTGCCCCCTGTTTCTACACCGTGCACTTTGATTCCCCTCCCTGGCTAGCCGCGACAGCGGATGCTGATGAGGTGGTGTGTGTGAACTACCTAACCTATGCCAACTTGCTTGCCAAGTTGCCTGCAAAGGCGGATCGACTTTATTTTTGCCAGCCATGCTTTGACGAAAGACCGTATCAGGACTTTGTGCCTACGCAAAGTCGTGCTGCCTATTTTGAGCGCTTAATCGGCAGAACCCTTGCAGGGTGTTTTGTGTGCGCAGTGGTGGCCTCGTTTACGCCCCATAAAAATCACCCCGTGGTGTTTGATGCCTTAAAAATATTGGTAAAAGAAAAGGGGTTCCCGATTTGTGTGGTGCTTGCCGGCGAAGGGGCTCTGCGAGAGCGCTATGAAAAAATGATCAGAGAGGAAGGGTTTGAGGACCATATTTTCTTTGCAGGGCATCTTGACGATGTTCGTCCACTGCTTTATCACAGCGACGTAGTGATTAATCCAAGCCTGAGTGAACCGTTTGGGCTGGCTGCTATGGAAGCAGGGCTCTTGAGCAAGCCCCTGATAGCAACGCGGGGCACGGGAACTACTGTTTTTGCTAAGCATGAGCATACGGCGCTTGTGGTTGATTCTCGCGATCCGCGTGGGTTTGCGCATGCTGTTATCAGGCTGCTTGGTGATGCGCTTTTGCGTGAGCAACTGGGAAGCGCCTTGCAGCACGTTGTTCTCCAGCGTTTTGCACGCGCATCGACCAAGCAGTTTTATGCTAGCCTGCTACACGCAGTCCAAGCGCCGCATCATGCGCTGCACACCGATCCAACCGCAGAGGAGGGCGGAGATCAGCATCGCAACAAAGCAGTACCAGAAGGGTAAACTGCCAGCTTGCCCCAGCACTGCTGCTCGCATGCCTTCCATAGCGTACAGAAATGGGTTGGCAAGGGCTAGGTAGGCGCATAGGGGTGATTTGGCGTAGAGTATTTGCCAACTGAACTGCATGCCGCCCAAGAACAGCATGGGAAATATAACGCGCATCCACATCGAATCCAGTTTATGTACTTCGGTTGCAAGGCTTGCTAAAAACAGCCCAAAAAAACCAAAAAACAGCGCGCTTACTGCCAGCATCAAGATGAAATACACAAAGCTGAACTGGGCCGGGTTGAACTGGTGGAAGACGAATAGCAGGCCAAAGGGCAGCGCAAAGCATCCCTGGAAAAAGGCTTTCATGCTGTCCGCAATGCCGATGCGCGCGATTGCCAGCCAGGATGGTAGTGGCAAGGTAACATCATACGTAATCACCTTGTTGCCCAGCAAATCCATGATGATACCAATAGCACGCGGAAAGACTTCAAATATGCAGCTCACCACCGCAAGGGTAGACGCCGTGAACATACCAAAATCCTCACGCATACCAAAACCGGTGAGTAGATAACCCATAACCACCACTGAAATTGAGGCGTAAATAAACAGGTCAATCAACCGGTCTTTGATGGTTGGGATGAAAGTGAGTATGTCTACTCGCAACATGTGCCCCAGGACGGGCAGCGATGAAATAAGTGATCTAATAAACATAGGTTCCTTACGCATCTTTTTCGTTGATTAATTTAATAAACACATCCTCCAGACGCGCCTTTTGGTGTGCATCCTTCAGATTAGCCGGTGTGTCGATCAATCTGACAACGCCTTCATCCAAAATGCATACGCGGTCGGATAATGCCTCGGCTTCATCCAGATAGTGCGTGGTCAGCAGGACTGTAACGCCTTCAGCTTTAAGCTCTTTGATCAGCGCCCACACTTCGTGCCGCACATGCGGGTCCAGTGCCACGGTTGGCTCATCAAATAGCACTAGCTTGGGACGATGGATTAAAGCGCGTGCGATCAAAAAGCGCTGCTTGTAGCCGCCTGAAAGTGTATCAATAGTATTGTCGGCATAGGCATCCAGCTGAAAGCGCTGCATCAGCTGAGCTACGCGCTCCTGGGTGTCTGCCGCACTCAGTCCATAAAAGCGGCCGGCAAAGAGCAGGTTTTGCTTGATGGTGAGGAGCGGGTTGACATTCGGCTTTTGCGGGCAGAAACCAATCATACGGCGGTAGGCAATGACATCATCGTAAATGCTTTTGCCGTCAATGGTTAGTGTGCCGCTGCTTGCCGGAATCAGCGTAGCGATGATGGAGGACAGGGTGGTTTTACCTGCCCCGTTCACACCGAGCAAACTGACAATCTCGCCGCGCTTAATGTCTAGCGAGACGCCCTTGAGCGCCATGCGTGCTTGTGGACCGGTGCCATACGCCTTAGTTATCCCGTGCAGGGACAGAAGGGTACTCATGAATGATCCTTCGTGAGGAAATTGAAAATAGTAAAAATAAAAGTAGTGGCTGAAAAGCCACCAGATGCCGCTTACGCGGCGGCGTGTGGGGACGATACGCTCAGAAGCGAGCCCCAGTGCGGGCTGCTGAGCTTATCGGGTTACAAGAACCTTTGAGCAGACTTTCATTGCGTGCACCTTTCATGCAGGAATGATTATGTGATTTTCCAACTCTAGCCGTTTTTGTGGTTAGATGCAACAAAGGTTGCAAATAAAGGCTGTTCTATGAAAAAAGGGCCCTGTGATACATCACAGGGCCCTTTTTGTGTATGGCTTTTTAAGCAGTGGTTAGCGTTGCTCCTGTTTCACCTGGTGCCGGAAGCTCCTGGGACTGGTGGTTCGTTGGCATCTTTGGCTCTCCCACGAGCAAGCGCACTTCATCGCCCGTTAACGTCTCACGTTCAAGCAGCGCCTCAACAACGCGGTCAAGCGCATCGCGGTTTGCTTCAAGCAGCTCTCTGCCGATTTTATAGGCGGTGGTGATAAGCTCTGCCTGTAGGGTATTTGGGTCTGCCGTGATATCGAAGAGCGGCCCCGCAGACATGGCGTATTGAGTTACCATGGTTGAAGCCAGCTGCTTAACCCTTGCAACGTCCGTGGAACACCCTTCGGTGGTTGTGTTAAAGATAACCTGTTCTGCCAAATAGCCACCCAGGTGCCCAACCATGAGTGCAATCAGCTGTTCTTTGGTAAACCCGGTCTCATCACCTTTTGGCTGCCCCCACGTTACCCCGAGATTTTCTCCTCGTGCCAGAATGGTTACTTTATGCAAGTTACGCGGATGATCTTTTTGCAGTATTTGTAGCAGCGCATGTCCTGCTTCGTGGTAGGCTGTCATGCGACGTTCTTCTACCGTTCGCTCAAGGGTTGGGCGCTTCAAGCCAACCTTTGCTTTGTCTTTTGCTTCTTCTAAGTGCTCATTGGTTACGACATTGCTATTGGCTCTTGCCGCAAAAAAAGCTGCCTCGTTCAGGAGGTTTGCAAGTTCCGCACCACTAAAGCCCGGCGTGCCGCGTGCGATTTCATGCAGGTTAACAGCAGGATCAAACTTGATTTTTCTAGCATGAACTTGCAGAATAGCTGCTCTGCTTGCCATGTCTGGCAAGGGTACATGTACAATGCGGTCAAAGCGACCTGGGCGGGTCAGCGCTGCATCCAGCATTTCGGCACTGTTGGTTGCGCCGATAACGATTACTCGTCCTGTATCGGTTGAAAACCCATCCATCTCTGCCAGCAGCTGATTGAGTGTTTGTCTTGCTTCAATATGGGGGGCTTGTTCGGCACCACCGTTGCGGTTCGCGCCTACGGCGTCAATCTCGTCAATGAAGACGATGCATGGCCTACCAGCTTGGTAAGAAGCTATGCGCGCTGCCTTGAAGATCTCTCTGACGTGGGCAGCACCCGCTCCTATAAGCTTATCAACAAATTCAGAACCCGTTACGCTGATGAAGGGACATGCGGCCTCACCTGCTACCGCTTTTGCTAAGAGGGTTTTGCCTGTTCCCGGCGCGCCGGTAAGCAGCACACCACGGGGCGCCCTGGCGCCAAGGTGCGCATATTTTTTAGGTTGCCTCAGGAAATCAATGATCTCTAGCAGCTCCTGTTTGACTTCTGGGTTGCCCGCCACATCATCAAAGGTTGTATTGGTACAAAAAACGATGTTGAAAAAATCTGCGTTAGTTGATTCAAGCTGCTTGAGTGCGGCCCTGCCAACCTTGTAGAGCATATAAGCGCCTATGCCAGTTACAGCGGATTGTCCAAGCAGCGCGTAGCGTTGCATGTTTTCAACGGAGAAGACGCTCTCCACGACGCGGCTGACGGCACGTCCGGCCTTGCACACCACGTACTCAAGCCGTTGCTTGAAGCTAGGATTATAGCCAAGTGCCTGCTGTACGCGCTCCGTAAGCGTGTTACCTGTCGCGGTCCTTGCAAACAGCTGTGCGAATAAAAAGAACGCCAAGAAGCGTTTAGTTCTCTGCATCGTGCATTTCCCCATTCGGATTAGATGAGTCTTAAATCCCTAAACAACTTATAGAGCTATCTCTGCTGATGGTTGGATTGGTTTGTTATCAGCCTGCTTTGCTCCATGGGCTATCAGGAGTTTTGCTACGTCTTCATGACCCTGCTCTAGCGCCAAGTCCAGCGGGGTTTTGCCATAACAATCTCTTGCGTTCGGGTTTGCTCCGGCGTCCAAAAGGAGTTGGATCACGCCTGGCATGCCCTCCAAAAGGAGGTGGTCTACGCATGGCTTTTTGTAGCAGACTGCCTCATGCAAAGGCGTGCGGCCCCTTTTATCTGCTGCGTTTACATATGCTCCTGCACTGAGGAGACGTTTGGTTACCTTTGAGCCGTCCCTGTAGTAGACGGTAGCATGCGAAGAGGTGCGGCCCTGGTTATCTACTTTCCTTGAGATGATCCAGCCACCTGAGTAGGAGGCGGCCTCATGCAAAGGCCTACGACCAGATTCGTCCACAGCGTTTGGGTTCAATCCTATATCCAAAAGGAATTGTACGCAGTCTACTAAATTGTTCTGGACCGTAGAGTGCAACTCGTCTTGGTATGGTAATATTTGGGACCAAGCCCACCCAAGAGCGGCTATGGATACTGCAAAAGCTATCTTTGGTACTGTTAAACGATGAGTCACCCGTTCAAGAGCACGATGCACAAAAGTGCCTTTTGCCCCTTGCAGCCAAGGCGCGAACAAGAGGGCAGCTAGGATGAGGGAATAAAAACGTTTATGAAAAGAAAAAAGCATCGCGATATCTTCCATTTTATTCGCCGGTCCGTGTGGCCAAGAGTTTAATGAGGTGCTAGTTAAAAAAATTGTTTACGCCGATTTCTACTTGCTCTTCTACATCCAGGGTGTGAGCTTGCGGTGCAACTTCAGCCTCAGGGACTACTGGTTCTGCCGTTGTTTCAGGAGCTAAGGCAGGAACTGGCGCCTGAAGGGGCTCTTTGGCACGCAGTGGCAATGCAGGAGGTATAATCGGTTGCGACTTTTCTCTGAACAGCTCGTACCACGCTCTTGCTGGTTTATAGGGTGAGAGCAGCAGAGGCGAGGCAATATCACGTGTTTTTTGGTCGAAAATAAGACAAGAAGCAATGCCCGCAATCACCCCTAGCACAACCACCACAGCGCATTTTTCCATAGAAATATAGGTGGTGATTTTTTCGATAGCTCTATTGGATTGATGTAAGGCTGCGGCTAAGGCGTTATTGTTTTGGATGCGTGCTGCAAAGCTATTGCTTTCAGCTCTTGCTGAGCTTACGAGTATGTGTGCGAATAAAAAGAAAGCGAAGAAACGTTTCGTCCCCTGCATTGCCTGCCCCCATTTAGAGTAGATCTTGATAACAACCAAGATCTATCGTACAAAGTATTATCTGGTCGTGCAAATGGGTGCTTTGCTATGGCAAAGTGACTATCTGTTCAGTGAAATTGCTAGGCAGACGCTGTAGGGTTGCAGGCAGAAAAGGTAGGGGGCCTTACAGGCCTAGCCGCTCGCAAGCACGTTGGAAGACAACATGAGGATCAGCTTGCATGCGGATGTATTCGCCGTCTTCTGCCACGGCGATGAATCCAAGCGATTGATAGAGCTTGCGAGCCTGTAGATTGGTTGGGAAAACTATTAGTCCAACCCGCTTAAGGTTCGGATAGGTTTTTAATGCTTGTTCTACTGCGGTGGCGATCAACAGGGTGCCTGCGCCTTGGCGTCGATAAGGGGCCTCAACCTTGATCCAGTTGATAACTAGTTCCGTTTCGTCTTCGTTGATTCGTGCCCACAAGCATCCGCTGCATTTTTCTTCCTCATTGTGCAGAGCAAATATTAAGGGTAGTGGTTCGTCTTCGCCCAGCTCAACGGTGAAGCCACGATGATTGTAGTGTGCAAGTGAAGGTTGCAGGGGTTTTGGCGTTTGTACCCGTTGCCGATAGAAAGCTCCTGCCCCGCCTATGGCTGCGGCGGTGAGAAGCACGGGCCTGCGAGCCCGATGCAGGGAAGAAAATAAGCGGCTTGCCGGCTGCATGGTACTGCCGGTAGCAAGAAACAATAAAAAGACGGCAAAAAAGTTAGGTTGCTTCATAAGCGCCTTCATTTTGAAAATGTCTACGGATGGTAATTATTTTAGAATAGAAAATATAATAAGCAATTTTTAGCGAATAAAGGGCCGTTTTCATGCAAAAACGGCCCTTTATTGGAGTCTAGCGAGGGGAAATACCTGCTAAATCATCCCACCCGTCGTTTTTCAAGGGCTATAACGCCAGCATCACCATTCCGTGCAATTCTTTCTGGATTATGGTGGAAGAACTCAGTTCCCTCGTCGCCGCCGCCCAGCCCAGGACGCTCCAGATCAACAATCGCCCCTTTTTGTTTCCCATCTGCATCGATCCATACCAGCACGTTGCCATGGTTTGCTACATCCCAGAGACCGCAGCGTTTGGTGGCGCGTTCAATTTCTTTCCACAAAGGGCTCTCAGGGGGGAGGTCGCTGAGGGAAAGAGTCGTATAGTCGGCAAGGGGGACATGGTGGGCAACAACAAGATAGTTATCGTCGTGTAGGTCGTCAGGCTTGCCTGGAATGTGATGGATCCATTTTGAAACAGGAATAAGGTGATGGAAATCCTGGGCAGGATCCGTCAGGATTGCATTTAGCTCTTCAGCTGCCAGCACACGGCTTAGCAGTTGCCAGGGAAATGTCTGTATGCTGTGGAACTGGCCGCCCACGAAAACCGGCCAGCGGAAAAGCTGCATCTTAACGACATACTGCGGGTGCGCATGAAACCGCAGCGCGATGATGCCGTTGCTTTCAAGCAGATCAACCCCATACCCCAAGTCGCGTAGGCGACTGACAAGGGTGTTTTTGCGCGAGCGGGCATAGAGAGCAGCTTTCCTTGCATACTCATTGATACGCGTCACTCCTTCCGGGTGACGTGCGAGTCGGTTAGGATCTTTGGCCTTTTTGACGCGTTTGCTGAGAAAGTCAACAATTGCCTCTTCGCCCAGTACCCCGTCAAGGAATTTGGCAAAAGTGGGATGAACGTAGTAAAGTTTTTGTTCCAAGAGGCCTCTGGCTTGCTCAGAGGTTGGCCAGCCGTCAAGGTCGTGAGCTTTTGTTTCCCACTCTACTCGTAGACGCCTGCCAAGTGCACCGTGATCTGCCCACTTCTTGCGGATTGGATCGGTGGCATCGGCGGCGCCCATGGTAGGGGTTGGCGCGATAAGTATTAAACCAAAAAAAAGCGACAAGCTGCGCTTAAGCATGAGTTCTCCTTTTTCAGCAAAAGAAATACACTTTTGTTGGAAAAGATATCAGGCTATTGCGTACTTAACCAGCCGCTTCCACCTTGGGGCGCAGTGGCGTGCTAGTGACCAGAGGATTGGAAGGTTTTTTAAAGAAGATTGGAGCGCTGATCAGGCCCTTCTTTTCGTACGCGATGGCCCGTGCCTTTGCCTGCATGATCGCATCGCTCAGGAGGTCTTTTTTAGTTGCTATTCCCTCATCCTGTTCGCGGTATTCCAAAAAGTAAATTACGCGTGATTCCAGGTCTTTTTCCATTTCTTCATAGAAGGTCAGCGGCATGTTGCTGCCTGCCAGATCGAGGAAATAGCAAAAGCGATTGGTGAGCGACCAGAGCAAGTCATCAAGATCATCCATGTGGCGGACAATCCCGTACTCGCCAAGCATTTGCAGCCCTTGCGCAATGGTGGTGAACGAGCTCCAGACCCGGTCAGGTTGTTGGGGGTTCCACATGATTTTGTTCAAAGCAAGTTCGTAGAAACGAATGAGCAAATTACGTAAGCGGTCCATGGCTTCTTGTTTGGCGAATGCCTTTTTTGTACGCGTTGCTTCTTCATGGTAGTACGCGGCCAAATCACCCGCTAAGTTGGCGACAAATAAATCAGGCTGGGATCGGAAGACATTAATTTGGCTGGTAAACTTAGAAAGGATCATGTTTTCCAGGTGCTTGCGTACATAATTCAAGTCGGCCTGGCTACCTACTTCTTCGTAGGAGGTGAAGTGGCGTTCCAGGTAATGAGGCGTGGCATCAAGCAGTTGGATAATCATGCCATCGTCAATCACCTCGGCAGCCTTCATTTTGTTGTAAAACAGGCGCGTGGAAACGTAAATAGCATCCAAGCCCAAGTTCAACTCATTGCTCAAGTCGAAAAATTGTAAAATGTGGCCAGCATTTTGAGAGAGTTCACCAGCATAAGACTTTTGATTGTAAATTTTTTTGATAAAGCCCAGCATAGACTTATTAAAGATGCTGGTTTTAGATGCTTGCGCGTCTGAGCGCTCGCGCATGGCTGGTGTGCTAACTGGATTTTGCTGCAGTGCATTCTTTAGGTTGATGGCTGCAAATTCAGAAGGCTTTGCCTCCTCAAGCACGTCATGCAAATCAACAATTGCTTGTAGCGGCTCCGGGCTGACAGAAGCTTCTGGATGTTTGCATAGTACGGTACTGAACGATAAACTAGCAACCAAGAATAAGACCCATGAGCAAGCAAAGGGCATTCTCATCGGGGGCGCCTTTCGGGATAGAGAGCTGGAAAAGTTTCTCGTGAGATGGTGCATGAGGTTTACCGGCGTTTGCGTGTTCAAATCCATAGCAGGTGCTGTGCATTGCTGGCAAGAGCTTGGTAAGATTAGCAGATTTGGAGCTGTTTTGGGAGTTGAATCGTTATGCCGCTATATCATTACGAATCGCTAAATCGCCGTGGCGCACGCATAAAAGGAACGCTTGATGCTCCAACAGCCCAAGCAGCAAAGGAAACGTTGCAGGGGCAGGGGCTGATGCCCGTCAAAATTGTAGAGGTTGCCAGTGAGGGCGCAACATCCTTATTTGCCCGCTTCCTCGAGCGGCCGGTTAAAACAGGCACCGTGATTCTCTTCACGCGCCAGCTTGCCGTCTTACTCAAGTCAGCCATTCCTCTCTTACAGGCAATTGATCTCTTGACCGAACAATTTGATGGGCGTTTTCAGCGCGTGCTTATTTCTATCCGCGATGGGCTGAAGGGCGGGGAACCATTCGCTAGAGAACTTGCCCGCCACCCGCGGATTTTTAGCAATGTCTACATCCAATTGGTTAAGGCTGGTGAGGCAAGCGGCAAACTGGATGTCATTCTGTTTCGGTTGACTGAATATCTTGAGCGTGGGGAAGAAACGCGCAAGCGGATTGCCAAAGCGATGCGGGGCCCCTTGGCGCTTATGGGCGTTGCTGTCCTCGTGGTGGTTGGTTTGCTTACTAAAATGGTTCCCAGCATGAAGGGCATTTTCACGCAAGCAGGCAAAGAATTGCCAGGTCCAACGCAATTTTTAGTTTCCGCATCCGATTTTTTGCTGGCGCACTATGTGCTGCTGAGTGGCAGTCTTTTTTTGTTGATTGCTGCTTTTGTCTACTGGCGTAGTACGCCGCAGGGTAAGTATCAGCTCGACAGCCTTTTGCTGCGCTTTCCTTTGACGGCATATTTTTCGCGCACCAAGGCAGTGGTACAGTTTTCCAAAACGCTTGGCATGCTCCTGGAAAGTGGTGTTAACCTGTCTGAAGCGCTAGAAATCGTTAGCAGCATTGTGGACAACAAGGTCCTCATTCAGCGCCTGAAGCAGGCTCAGGACAAAATTATTAAAGAAGGTAAAATAGCCAAGTATCTGAAGGAAACGGGTATTTTCCCTGCTATTGCAAGCTACATGATTAGCACGGGTGAACAGTCTGGCAAGCTTGCTGAAATGCTCATTTCAGTGGGTGCTGATTATGATGAAGAGCTCACCGAGCTGACCGACAATCTGACAGGGACAATCAACCCGCTGATGACGGTGCTTTTGGTAGGTATTATTGGTTTTATTATGGTCTCTATCTTCTTGCCGATCATGGGCATGGCGGATGTGGCCGGTATTTAAGGGATAGATATGAAACAACATGCTCGTCAGGGCTTTACGCTCATAGAAATGCTCATGGTGATTGGGCTTATTGTTATAGTTGTTGGCTTTTTGGGGCCGAAAATTGCTGGGCTATTTGGCAAAAAAGAACGCGCCGAGGTGCAGTTCAAAATGAGTGCGCTTAAAGATGCGCTCAATGAGTATCGCATGGAATTTGGGACCTACCCGTCCTCGCGTGAGGGGCTGCGTGCATTGATTGAGAACCCTCGTCCCAACGACGATCGCTACCGTGCAGCGGCAAGCAAGTGGCCGTTTGTAAAGCAGGATGCGATTACTGACCGCTCTGGAGAAGAATTTACTTACAACTGTCCGCCTGCTGATGATCTGAAGGGCAAGTACCGCTATTTCTCTATCGAGTATTTGGGCCAAACACAAGCTAAGGATGATCCAGACTACTACCATGATGGTATCTAGCCGGCGTAGCGCCCCAGCCTTTACGCTGCTTGAATTATTGGGAGTTCTCTTTTTGGGAGGACTCCTTATTTCTCTGCTGGCTCCCTTGATTAGCAGGCGTCGCTCGTTGGAGACGTGGGACAGTGTGCAAGATCACCTAAACCAGGTGATGGTTTTTGCGCGGCAAGAAGCCTTAACCAAGCGCAAGCTATGCCGAGTCGTGTTCCAGCATGTGACGCGGGACCAAGATTCTATTTTTGTTGAAGAAGAGTGCCCCGACCCTGATGAGCCTCAGAATGCGTTTAAGCGACGCTTCAGGCCTGTAACTTCTGATTTTATTCCCATGCCGCTGATGCTTTCAGCAGAGCGGCGTATCCGTGCGGTATACCGTGGCAAAGAAAATATATTGCCTGAACCACAAGGCCAAGCGTATGCCTACGTTATCCCCGATGGCTTGGTGCAGGAAGTGAGCGTGCACGTTGTTAAAACGGAAGAAAAAATTGAAGAGCTTGCTGTATTTGACCTTAACCCCTTTTTGGGCACGTTTGAACGGCGTGAAAGCCAGTTCAAGCAGGTCTAAACAAGCATTTACGCTGTTTGAAGTTATTCTCACCATTGGCATGGTGACTTTTGCGTTGTCGGTTTTGGTAGGGGTGCAGGTGCGCTTGTACGAACGGCTTTTGCAAGATCGCGACATGCTGCAAAAATCATTGTTGTTGCATCAGTTTGCTGCTCAGGATACTAAACGAGTTACGGTCAAAACGGGGTGGAGCAAAAAGCATGACCAGGATGATCCGGCATTTCGCATCAAAACTGAGCCACATGAAATATCATCTAAATCAGCCCTTAAACCCTTTGCTCATAGTTTGTGTTTGATTAGCACAACAGCGAACTGGCAGATACGACCTGGGTACAAAAAGCCGCTCATCCTGTATACCTTTCTTGCTGTGCCAGAAGGGAAGAAGAAGAAAAAATGATGAAAAACAATCCGCGGCACGGTTTCACTTTGCTGGAAATGCTTCTTGCCATAGCCCTTTCTGGTTTTATTTTGATGGGGCTCATGCGTTTATACCAGACCATTATGCGCCAGACCGACTTTACCCGTCGTATGACCAGCACTCAGCGGGTGGTTTGGCTACTTGCTGCTCAGTTGCGCATGGATCTGAGCGCTGCCTTTGTTCCTGAAACGCTTTACCAGGAACCGGGGGATGAGGCTAAGAAAAAAGAACAGGCAGCGTTGAGCAAGGAAAAAAAAGAAGAATTAGAGCGCGAGCGTTACAAAAATTTCTTTCTTCTAACAACTAATGAACAGGATCAAGGGAAGAAAATTGACGGCAAGCGGCGTTATCCGGTCACCAGGCTTAGCTTTGTAACTACCAACCCGCTGCATGTCTATGGCGAAAAGCGCCCGCGTATTGTTCGCGTGGTGTATGAGCTTGAGCGTGATAAAAAAGCTTCCACTAATGAGCGGGATGTGTACAACCTGCGTCGTAAGGAATCCTCTGATCTGATGGATTACGCTGGTAAGAACCCAGACAGTTCGTATCTGGTGGCGCAGGGATTGGCAGGCTTTTTTGTGGAATGTTCGCTCTTCAAAGCAGATTTGCCAGAAAAGAAGCCTGGGGCTGGCAAAGAGGAACAAGAGATTTCGCCCGATGAGCGGGTGATGGCCGCCGGTTGGGGAGATAAAGAGAAAATGCAAGGTTTTGTGCCGCACCATGTTACCTATTGGCTGTCATTTTTGATTGGAGCGACCGAAACGTTATCATACACCGATACCATCGTCGTTGCTTCCTATCCATCCAAGCGTACGAGTTTGATGGAGGCAAGCGAGCAAGCAATTGTAGGAAAAGATGCCACACCTGTAGCGCTGCAACAAGCACAGCAGGCACAACTTATCCAGCAGCAGGATGCGCTTTCCCGATTAGCGGGTGCTGCAAGTGAGGCTCCTGTTGGGCTAGGAGGCGCGTTATGATCAAGGCAACGCCTGGTTCAATAGTGCTGTACGCTCTGCTTATTTTATCCGCCGTTGTTTTTCTTATGCAGGGCATGATTCGCGGCGTTTTTTTGAATAATCAAAGCACGAGCATTGCGCTGGCGCGACAACAAGCAGAGCAACTTGCGTGGGCTGGCGTTCAATGCGCGATCGTACAGCTAACGGTTGGGAGTGAGGCAGACGAATTGGACGAGGACAGCAAAGGGGCGGCCAATGCATCAGGGGATGAAAAGAAGCAAGATCCTGCTGCTCAACAAAAAGCCATGCTTAAACGTGTGTTGCCGCATTTGGGGCGTTGGCAAACGTTTACCTTGCGCAAAAAGCATGACCTGTTAGACGGGGAAATTAAATTTTGCGTGGTTTCTGAGCACGGCAAGCTCAATATTAACCGCATCTTTGATTTTCAGAAGATGGAGTTTAAAAAGCCTTACAGTGACCTGGTTGCGGGGCTTGAAGTGCCCCCGTTATTGAAACGTGGTGAGCTGCTAGAGCGCTTGGTTGAGTTTTTCAAGAAGCGCAAAAAACCCCTGTACGATGTTTCAGAGTTACTGACCGTACCCGGACTGCAGACCTTAGAAATTTTTTACGTACCCCCCCCAGCGCCTGAAAAGGGCAAGCCTGCGGTGGCCAATCAAAGTGTCGCATTGCTAGATTTGTTCACGGTGTGGACGGACCAGGAGCTTGTCAGTCCGCTGTGGCTTTCTGATGGCTTGCGGTGTATTTTGGGGCTGCGTCGTCCGCATGCTGATGATGCAGAAAAGCAGCAGGAGGCTTTTAAGAAAACCCTCCACCTCTTAAAGCCTGAGGCGGGGCAAGATTGGGATGCAAATTGGCAGGTGCTTGAGCCGGTGTATGGTCCAAAGCCTAAAGCCATTACTGCTTTGAAGAACAATTTTGCAAAAGAATTTGGGAGCACTGTTTATTCTGTGTTATCTTGTGGAAAAGTTGATGAGGTGGAGTGTCAGCTGCTTGTAATTCTCAAAGAGCAGAATGTAGGCAAGAAAGCGGCAAAAACATCACCTGAAAAGATGGCTGACAAGGCCAAATCAGACCCCGACGATCAACCTAAAAAAGTGCTCAGGCCAATCAGGGTGTATTGGCTGTGATGAGCTACTCGAGGTGAAATTGTGAAGCTTGAAACTAAAGTTGGTTTATTTGTCTTGGCCGCTATTGGCGTGTTCCTCTACTTGAGCATCAATATTCGTGCTTTGCGCTTAGACAAAGATCGTTACAATCCTTACAAAGCGTATTTTGATGACACCAGCGGCCTTGCAATTAAGGCACCGGTGAAGATTGCCGGGGTGGACGTCGGCTGGGTTGAAAACATTCGTCTCTTAGAAGACGGCAAAGCTGATGTGGTCATGCTGATCGACAAGCACATTCGCCTTGCTAAAAACGCTCACGCTATGATTCACCAAGATGGTTTGATTGGCGTCAAAACGCTTGAAATCGATCCCGGTGACCCTTCTACGGGAATGCTTATGCCTGGCAGTACGCTGGCTATGCCTGGCAAGAGCCCGGCAACGGTGGGGGAGCTGCTTGACCAATTCCGCGATATCGCAAGCACCATTCAGGATATTACATCTTCGTTCAAGAGTGTTTTTGCAAGTCGCAAAGGGGAAGAGCAGATGCGCACCACGCTGGAGGCTGTTTCCAAGGCTTCCTCACGCATAGCAGATTTCTCCGAGGTCTTGCAGCGGACTATGGTGAATAATGAAGGCAATCTGAACACGATTCTGAAAGACATGCGCGACACGATGGAAGATATCCGTGCCAAGAACACCGTTGGCAAAGCATCAGACGCCTTTGAAAACATTTCTGATGCTGCCATTCAGGGGCGTGAGACCTTCCGTGAAGCAAGCGAAGTGGTAGAGAAAATAAACAATGGTAAGGGACTGGTTGGCAAGCTCATCAATGAAGAAGAAACCTACACCGATATCAAAAAGACGGTGCGTGGCTTTAAGGATTACGTCAACAAGACCCAGGCGCTGATGTTGGGCATTGATATGCATAGTGAGACCATGCTGCGTGACCACAATACCAAGGGCTATTTCGAGCTTCGCTTACGTCCAAGCTCAGATTACTTCTACCAGATCCAGCTTGTGGCCGACGAACAAGGCAGTGTTGTGCGTGAGCGCAAGCGGCGTACTTACTTTGATGACAAAGGCAATCAGTTCAAGCCAAGCGAGCTTGCAAGCTTACCGCTTAAAGATAAGATCAAATATTGTGCTGAAAAAGAGCAGGTCCTGCAGCGCAAAAATGACATTCTCTTTGGCTTGCAGTTTGGCAAACGCTTTAATCGTCTGGCATTCCGCGTTGGTCTCTTTGAAAGTGCGTTTGGCGCCGCTGTTGATTGGTATGTGCCGCTAGAAACAGATATGGTCCACTGGATCACATCGCTTGAGGCATTTGATTTCCGTGGCTACAAGCGCTTTGATGATGATCGCCGCATGCACTTGAAGTGGATTAATAAGGCGTTCTTTATGAAGAATTTGTATACAAGCTTCGGGTTTGATGACATCTGCAGCAAGCGTGGCGCTAACCCATTCTGGGGCGGCGGTCTGCGCTTCAACGATGATGATCTGAAGTATTTCTTGACGTCCTTAAGCTCGGCCAAAGCTGGAGCCAGGTAGCGGGAAGCTGCTGTCCCACGTGCACACGTCCGCGTCTTGAAAGTCGTCCTCTTCCACAAACACAATAGTGATGTGGTAACTAGGTTCGTACGCGGGCTGATACTCGCTGCTGTAATTGCACAGGCGCGTTAGGGGAGAAGAATCGTGCAGAAGGTGCATGGTGTCTATCGAGTCTAACAAGGTGATTATTATCGTGCAGAAGCAATAATAGCGCTTCCTGTTGCTTTATCAATCAAAAAATAAAGAACTTTTTATTTTGTTCAGTCTGTAATTATTGCAACTGCTGGACGCGGCCTAAGAAGATTTTGAGGCGGCGATAATCATTGCCGGTCAGCAGGGAAAAGCCATGGCATACATCTTCCAGTAGAGCGCTGGTAAGCAGGCCCTGGTCCTTACTGTTTTTCAGAATTGCCAGCAGGAGCTCGTCAACGTTTGGTATGACATTGGAAAAGCCGTATAGAACGTCAAGGAAATGCGCATTGGAAAAAAAACGCTTTGCTAGTTGGCCATCGCTTTGACTGATGAAGGCGTGAATCCGAGGCGGCGTCGGGGGGATGGCAAACACGAGCCGTTCAGGCTCTGCAAGGGAGATGTGGCCGCATACCTGGACGGTGAAGGTGGTACGCAAAAAGGCGAAAATTTGTGGCTGTTCGCGCAGGAGCTCTTCTTCAGTCTTTTGGTAGGCAAAAGGGGTACGGGCAGGGTCCATGGAACCGGTCTGTGCCTGGGTCACTACGCCAATAATGTGCAGATTTTTATCTTGGACGCTGACCAGCGATCCAAAGGGGGGTAGCTCGCGCCAGTCCCAGCTTTGGCCGGTGTAATGGTCTAAGGAGCTTTCTATGACTTCAGCAAAAAAGGGATGTTTGTTGTGATTGCTCATGGGTTGCCACAAAATTTTTAATGAAGGTTAGGCGATGAATAGGACTGCTTCCGAGCTGCTGGAGCGCCTTTATGTGCTCTGGCGTTGCATAGCCCTTGTGCCGGGCAAAATGGTAGCCGGGATACACCTGATCGAGCTCTGCCATAAGCCGATCACGGGATACTTTTGCCACAATGGAGGCGGCAGCAATAGAAGTTGAGATCGTTTCCCCGTAGTTGAACGAGTGGAAGGAAAGGGTGGGATGACGTTGCTCGGGCGGTGGCTGCACCGGTACTGCGTCCACTACGACATACTGTAACAGTTCTTTTGCCTGCGGGAAATTTTGGTAGAGCTGCCAGTAGGCTTCATGCATGCTGTGGCGTGTTGCTTGGTAAATGTTGATGCGGTCGATGAGGATGTGGTCTGCAAGGGCGGTCGTCCACCAGCAGTTGGCGGTGATCCAAGCATACGCTTCGTCCCGTTCCTTAGCCGACATGATTTTGGAGTCTTTAAGCAGCGGGTAGCTGGTATGGAGGGGGAGGATGACTGCACCCACAACTACCGGACCCGCTAAGCAGCCTCTGCCAGCTTCATCTATGCCAAGGACATAGTGCGAAGTGCTCCAGGCCGTTGTTTCAAAATATTGTTTGGAAAAGCTTTTTAGCATTGTGTTTGCCATGTAGTGATACTACCACGCTTTCTTTTTTTTCTCACCCAAAGTGTTTCTTAACTTTTTTTGCCTCCGTGTAACAATTTTTTTTAAGATACACCTAGTAATTTTTCTGGCTTTTGGAGTTGTCCTTGATTATATTATTGAAAAGTTAAGAAAAACATTCCGTTTTTTGGGTCATGAAGGAAGGGGTTTGTATGTCTTCAACAGAACTTCGCGTCAAAGAGTTGCTTCGCGAACGAGGCTGGACTACCAAGGTGCTTGCTGAAAAGACGGGCCTTTCCGAAAGTTACCTGACGCACATTAAAAATGGTACGCGCCGCTGGAATGAGGATGCGCTCAAAAAACTGGCCGCCGCATTTGGCGCTCATCCAGTAGATCTTTTTGCACAACGCAAAACGCGCACCGATAATGTTGAAGCTAGCGTCAAGATGCCTGAAAACATTAACGTCGACCTGCAGCTTAAGATTGTTCCAGTCATGGGCGATATTCCTACTAACCCTTCCCCTTACAACAACCAGCTCATGCAGGTAACTACGGGCCACAAAGATATTTTTGTACCCGTTGCCAACAGCACCGATGAATCTATGTTTTGTCTGCATGTGGAAAACAACAGCATGGCGCCCAACTTTGTGAAGGGTGACTACTTAATCATTTCCCCTGAGACCTGGACACGGTCCAGTGATCTTGCTGCCGTCGAGTACGGAAATGACAATCCCATCAAAGCAATTATGCAAGTGACCTACATGGAAGAGTTTGTGGTACTAGAATCAGTTAATCACAAGGCTCCGCCAGTGGCTTTAGTACGCGGCAAAGATCACTTCCGCGTGATTGGCAAGGTTATCTATCGCTATCAACGGATGCTCTAGGCCTTATCCACGCATCAATTGAATTACAACTTTTATTGCATCAAAGAAAAAGTAGCTGCCCACCGTCAGAATAACGCAGGCGGTTATGGTGTTGATGAGCTTCAGCTTGTCGGTGTTCATTACTTTGCCGACTGAGCTGGCTATGTATGCCACGATGCTCAAAACGGTAAGCGAGCCGAGTATTGTCAGGCCACTGCCAAGCAGCAGATCCGCGGTGGTCAGGAGTTTTTTGCCCGCAGGCAGCAGCTGTGCACCAGCAAACATGAAGAACAGAATCGTGAGTGGGTTGAGCACTGTTGAGAGAAATGCTTTAGTTGCGCTGATGAGTAAGCTATTGGCGGTAAGTGCTACTTCCGGCGCGTCATTCTTTTGACGCATAATCAGCGAGATGCCATACAGCACAAGCAAAGTGCCGCCCACCAGGTCGATGCCGACTTGGTAGGTTGATGACTTTTGTAAGATAGCAAGCATACCAACTAAGCCTAAGAAGATAAGCAAGCCATCACCAAGCGCTGCTCCAAGCGCGGTGCAAAAACCTTTTAAAAAGCCACGCATCGCACTGTTGTTAAATGTCATAACAAAAATTGGCCCCATCGTTGATGATGCGGATACGCCAACAAAAAAACACGTTGCTAAAAACCAACCGTTCATTGCAAGACCCTTTGTCTTGAAAATTTTTGAGTTATTCTAGCACAAGCATTAGAATTAGGTAGCACTCTAAGCTTGCAAGGAACCCATGAATACTGCTCCAACTTCCCCCGCTATTTCATTTGGCACTGATGGCATTCGCGGCCACGCTGACAGTTTCCCTTTCGACAATTATACGCTCAGACGCATTGGATATGCTACTGCTTTATGGGCCATTGAGAAATACGCTGTTGCCCAGCCACGAATACTTTTAGGAATGGACACGCGTGTCTCAGGCTGTCGCATAAAGGCTGCTTTGATCGAAGGATTGGTCCAGGGGGGAGCGCTTGCTGTTGATGGCGGTGTATTGCCAACGCCTGCCGTGTGCAATTTGATCCATTATGATGAGCGTTTTCATGCGGGAGTGGTAATTTCGGCTTCGCATAATCCTTACTTTGACAATGGCATTAAGGTGTTTGATGCGCGGCGGTGCAAGCTCTTGCCGCGAGATGAAGAGCGCTTGTTGAATGTGATGAACGCGTGCCGCCATGAAGAAAATCTTCTCCCCCTGGGCGCAGGGCGTGCAGAGCAATGGGAAGAGGCCGGGGCGGTCTATGTTCGCAACATGGTGGAGCGTTTTGTTCCACGCTTCCTAGCTGGAAAAACAATTGTTCTGGATATGGCAAACGGTGCAACAGCGGGGTTTGCCGAAACCATTTTTACGCAACTAGGCGCTCGCGTTATTCCACTGGCTGATCATCCTACAGGTTTGAACATTAATGAAAATTGTGGGGCTCTGCATCCTGCTAGCTTACAGCAGGCGGTTGTTGCCGCCAAAGCTGATGCCGGCTTTGCCTTTGATGGTGATGGCGATCGCATTATTGCCGTGAACGCGCAAGGTGAAGTAAAGGATGGTGATGACATTCTTTTCTTGCTACTGTCGCTTCCTACCTATCGTGCCGCTAGCACCGTGGTCGGGACTGTTATGTCCAACCAAGGGCTTGCAAAGGTGCTCCAGGACATGAATAAAACCTTCGTGCGTACTGCGGTGGGCGACAAATACGTTGCTGCTGGGCTTGAAGAATACCAAGTCTTGCTAGGGGCTGAGATTTCAGGGCACGTTATCTTGAAAGACTATTTGTTAACTGGCGACGGTATTTTCGTTGCGCTCAAGGTACTTGAAGCGCTTGCGCTTTCGGGAAACTGGTCTATGCTGACCTTTCCTAAGTTCCCACAAAAATTAGTAAATGTACGCGTGGGACAGAAGAAAGACTTGGGGCAAGAGCCATTTGCAGGATTAATTCAGTCTTATCAGGCACGTTTGCGCGATGGGCGCCTGCTTGTGCGCTATTCCGGTACCGAGCCAGTGTTGCGCGTGATGGCCGAGGCTGCAACAGCCACTGAGGCTGAAATGGTAGCAAAGGAGCTTGCTGAACAGTTGTCTGCTGCCCTGGCAGCTTAACGTAAGGATGTGATTGTATGTTGTTTGAGCGATTAAAAAGTGTCATAGCTTACGTCAGATCGGTCTTTCTGAGCGGCTTGTTCACCGTTATTCCCATCGCGGCAACGTTGTTCTTCATTAATTTCCTGTACGGTTTAATAGCGCGCTTGCTGGTGCCGCTTAGGCTTTTGGAACCTGCCTATCTGCAGGCTATCCCTGGCTCTGAATTTGTTCTGGTGATGCTTGTCATTCTCGGCATTGGGGTAGTGCTCAAGGTCTTTCTGGTTAATCGGCTGATTGGCTTTTTGGAGGAATTGGTTAACCGCATTCCCCTGGTGCGCATTGTGTATTCAGCCGCCAAAATCTTGGTTGATTTCTTCCGCGTGTCCGATTCGTCCTTAGCCCTGCGCCGCCAGGTAGTGCTCATTCCTTATCCTAAAAAAGGGCAGTATCACCTTGCGTTTTTGCTTGAGTCTGCAGCAGATACTTATGAGCCGATTATTCCCGACCAGGCCAAACACCATCCAGGTGAGCGCTACGTCAAAGTCTTTATGCCTAATTCACCCAATCCGACTACCGGTTATTTTTTCATTATGCCGGAAAGCGACGTTATTCTGACTGATATCACCTTTGAGGAAGCTATTAAGACGCTTGTTTCCTGTGGGCTGATTACGCCAGAATCGCTTCTGAAAAAGTAAAGCAACTGCTATGACGTTAGCCAGGTACGTGGCCCGCCTGTTTGTGGGGGCGTGGGTGGGGATCACGGCTTTGCTGGCGTTGCTTTTCACCCTCATTGAATTTTTTGAAAAATTGGCGCGAGTTAAACACGCTTCGTTGGAGCATATTCTTTATTTCTTAAAGCTCAATTTTGTGCCCTCTGCCTTTGATGTGTTGCCAGCTGCAGCCTGGTTGGCCACGCTGTTTGTTTTGCGTGAGCTTAGTCTGCATCAATCGTGGGATTTTCTGCGCTTGGTTGGCTTTGTCCCGCTGCGCTTAGCAGGCGTTTTAACGCTGGTTGCCTGTGTTGCGTTGTGTGTGATCCTGCCCCTGCGTGAGTGGGCTGTTCTGCCCTTGGCGCAGCGCGCCGAGCAGTTCAAATATACGCATTTCAAGAACATGGCAAACCAGCACATTCTGCATGCGTGGTTTGAATTGGAAGCAGACCGGTTTTGTTATGTTGAATCTCTCGATAGCGCTGCAGGTGTGGGGAATGGGTTGCTGCTCCTGAAGCTGGGGCCAACGCGACAAGTGGTCCAAGTAACGCACGCCCCCAACTTTTCTTTGGATGAAAAAGCATATCGACTGTGGTTGGATGAGGCGGTGTCGGTGCAGCTGGCTGAACAGCAGGTCGAGCGGTTTGCACGTCTTGAGATCCCGTCGGTTTATTTCTTCCGGCTTGTTGCGCTTAGGCAGGAGGTGTACACGCTCGCGCATGTGGCGCGGCAGTTGGCCTTTCGGGCATATTTGCCAAAAACCACGGTGCGGTTACTGCTTACCCATTTGTTTGAAAGTTCCTTATACTACCTGAGCTTACTCTTGTACCCGGCGTTAACCGTGGGCGCGTTTTGCATTCGACAGACCAATATACAGCGCTGGCTCCTGGCTCTGTTGCCCTACCCCGCACTGATTGCACTCTCACTGCTCGCGCGTCATGCTGGCTGGGCTCTTTGGATGCTGGGGGCAGGGTGCCTTTTCTTTCTATTGGTAATTTTTGTCAGAAAAAACATCGCCTAAAGGGACATTGGTGCCAGCGTTTTATATAAATCTTGAAAAACCTGTTTGATGGTCTAGACTGGTCCGGATGCATGTTTCAAAGACGATATTTTTACCATTTTAGAGGGTTTGTGACCATGAAACTTACCTCGCTTCGCGTCCTGGCGTTTGCCTCTACGCTTGTGCTTTCCTCTCTTGTTGCTAGCACCCAGCATGTTACTGCGGTTGCTCGTTCCTACCAAGGGAGTCCCTTTGTTGGCGATATTAATGCGATGACTGCTACTGAGCGTTTGAATGCTGGCGACCAGGGGATGCTGCGTTTCACGGCTATTGAGGGCATTAAGCCTATTGTTACCATTACTCGTCCAGCTTACGGCGAGTTTAGTATCTATGAAATAGGTACCAAGCTACCAAGCGGCAGAGTAGTCGGTGCTAAAACAGCTGAAAGCATTGCCAAGATGACGCCGATGCGTTGGAAAGGCTTCTTTGACTACGTTAAGCAAGTAGACTTCAAGTACAAAGGTTTTAGACAAAGCGAAGCGCCCCTTGCTGCTGTTGTTGAAGACTTTATGTCGTTGATTGGTGCTATTCAGCCAAAAGATTACCAAGGCGTTTTCATGAAGGCCGAATACGAATCAGGCATGCCGATGGTCTTCACGCTGCAGAATGTTAAGCAGTTGCGCGCCTTGCAAGAATACTTCGAGCAAAACATTACTCAGCCTCGTGACCAAAAATCTTGGTTGGTGCTTGAGATTAGCCAAACGCCCGATGAATTGACTCAAGCCGATGTTGCGTTCTGGTCACAATATTTTGAAATTAAACGTGTTGCTGATCACGAGGTGTACAAATTTATCAGAGATGAGCACGACACACAGCATGATATTGCTGCTATTGGTTGCAAAGGCGAGTGGATGATGCACAAGCCAGGCGAAGTGGTTTTGTTGGAGCTTGAAAAAGCGTTTGCCAAGTTCAAAACTCCAGACCTAATGCTGATGGCTGCCGTTTACTTGATTGGCAACTATGGCACCAAGCCATTTTTGGCGAGTCTGAAGCTTGATAATGATACTACTAGCACCATCATCACTGGTATCAAATATGCAGCGCTTGCCGCGGCTATCTACACGGTGTACCGCCTATACGTTAACTCACGCGTTGACGATGCAAGCGACGTGGTCGATGCGGACGAAGAAGCTGAGGTTGTAGCTGAGCAACAAGCGAATGCAGCCGTTGAAGTAGCTGCATAACAGCGCTAATTCGCCCCTAAAATTAAAAGAGAAGGGCCCCCCGGTTTTCCGGGGGGCCCTTCTCTTTTAATTTCTTCAATCGGTGTTGGCTAAGGAGCACCTGTTAGAGCATAGATGATCGAATGCCCCCAGAAAACCCACAAATTCTAACTCAACGCAGCCTTAATGAGGCCTGGTTTTTTGCTATAATGAGTCAGAAGGGCTGCAAGAATCAACCCTGTTGCAATGCTTCCACCAGCCATACAATACGTGCCCAAAGAAGAATCATTCTCTTGTGACCATTTTTCTCCCATGAGCTTTCTTATTCCGAACTCTAACGGCACCGCAAATAGCACTGCGGTCATCATTGCAGGGATTGCACATGCCTGCAGCAAGAAATTCGAGCATTCCTGGGTTATGGTCCATACATCCCGGAAGGCGCGTGAGCCTTTTTTGATTATCTTAGCAACGTGGGGGTGCCTTCTTTCCCACCTATTATTTCGCTCATCAATTAAATCCTCAGCCCCATCTTCACTAGTAAAGGAGCGGAGGTTGAGAGTCGTAAGCTCCTTCATGAAGATGGGCATATCACCCACTCGCCCGGAGCCGGTGATATTCAAGGCGTTAAGGAGAAGAAAATGACCTGCAATTTGCCTGAGGCGGGGACAGTTGGTTGCGATTAACTCATTCAGATTAGGGGCCGAAAAGTTGTCAACAGCTTCTAGATTTTTGCAGTTGGGCAGGAAAAGCGATTTCAGAGAAGGGAATGAAAGCCCTGCAAGGCTGCGCAGGCCGCAATTTGTTAGGTCCACTCTTGCAAGGTTGGAGCCAGATAAATTTGTAAGGTCGCGGAGTTGGGGACAGTCCTTAGCGGTTAATTCATGCAGACGAGCGGTAGGAAACGGATCGATTGCTTGTAGATTCTGACAGTTTTGGAGAGTAAGTTTGCTCAGGTTGGGGGCAAGGATGGTTGTACCTTCTAGAATGCCATTGTACATCGACACGTCTTCTAGCGATTTAGATATTATCACGAGATTAGGACATGCGCAGCCTGCGATCACCAGCACTTTTAGGTTGTCGAAATAAGCTAAGATTAGATCGACAATAGATTGATGCTGATCAGCCGGATAAGCATTTAGGCGTATAATGGCTTCGCGCTTGGCTGCATCAATGTGGAAATTATCATTATTGTCGAATACATTGCTGGCCAATTCCCCCAGGGGATGTGGAGGACTGCTTTCCCGATCAGTTACTTTCGGAAAAAACTCTAGGTATTGTTTGATTGCCAAATCTCGTATGCGGGGGTCGGTTTTGATCCAGCGGCAAAGCTCTTTTAAGATGAGCTGGAAATTTTTTTGTGCATTAGTCGTTGGGGTACCAGCAAGATCATTGGAGCTGAGTGCTTTGTTTCCTACAGCTAACTGCACGATCTTTCTAATAGTTTCTGCATCTGCCATCTCTATGGTCCTGATACAAGCTCCGTAGGATAGAGCATTTTGCTGTTGAGGGACTGTTTTTGCCTCAGCAGCATGCACGTGCATGTGCGGGGAGCTGGCCACAGTAAGCGCCGTTAGGGCGGTAAACACTAACTTCTTCATAATAACCTCCATTATCTATTCAATTCTATGCGCCGCGGGATCAAGTTTTGCTTGCACGGGTACAAAAAACCTCACTTTGCAATGGCTATGGGAAAATACCCGGTTTTATTTTTAGTTTCTTACCAGATTTCTCAAGAATGTACTGAGCTGCTTAACCGGCTGATCCAGCTTAGAATCAGCCCCCCTGATAGCGCCGCGTATAGTGTCTCGGTTATAGATGCAAAACGCAGCAACTGATAAACCCACTACTGCTTTCGCAGCTGCTTTTGCAGCCGTTTTCCAGGGGTGTAAATATGCATCAAACGAATGGTACTTTTTCCCATTAACTTCTCTGATATTAGGAGCTACAAGGCCATTCAAGGAAGTTGGCTCTCCATTGCGCAGGGCATACAAGTCGGTGAGGGAGGGGAAGTTTCCAGCAAGGTTTGTCAGACCACATTCGGAGACCCCAAGGCGTTGTAGCATAGGAGCGCTAAGCCCAGCCAGGGAGGTTAGGTTCATGTTGTAGCTGGCATACAACTCGGTGAGGGAGGGGAAGTTTCCAGCAAGGCTTGTTAGACTGTTATAGTAAACAGAGAGGTGTTGTAGCATAGGAGCGGTAAGCCCAGCCAGGGAGGTTAGGTTGCTGTTGCTGGCATTCAACTTGGTGAGGGAGGGAGAAACCACCCGTGGGCGAGCAATCGGACATTTTTCCAAGATGAGCGTCTCCAGGCTTGGGTACATTGCTAAGGTTAGGTTAATAATATCTTGTGCTTCTTCAGCGGATTTACCAGCTAGAGATAGCGTAATCTTGCGCGGTGCCTCCTGTACGTCTGGGCGCCAGTTGAATGTATGTACTTTGCTGACAGCAGTGCGCAGGAGCTGGTCTTCCCCAGCGGCCTGAAGGGCGATATCAAGGTTATTACCATGACTGTCAAGCAAGCGGCGAGCCTCAAGGGCCGTGTTGTAGAACGGCTTCTGGTAATCAGTGATTAATTGATCAAGGAGGTTGCGCAGGTCGTTGGTAATATTCTCTGGTTGCTGCGTTGCTATAGCATCGGCAAGGTAGGCATTGATGAGCTCGGGCGTAACATCGGTGCCGTTACCGGCATGTTGCATGCTATTGTGTAAGATGTATTGAGCAATCAATTGTTTAGTGGCATCGTTCAAGCCTGCCAGCGGCAGGTTATTTTTGGTTAACTTTGAAGCGATAGCGTCAACCGTTTCCTTTAAAATGTTGACAGGTTTGCCATTCTTATCTTTTGTAGTCAATAAGCTGCTTAGGGCAGCAAGGTCTTTGAGCGGCAGAAAACTGCCGATACGCT
>Ga0214923_10001010_pt1 | contig 41063 bp, 46 predicted proteins | sample LL1510_MetaG_FD_177993 | JGI IMG/M metagenome (GOLD analysis project Ga0214923, IMG submission 177993) | Freshwater microbial communities from Lake Lanier, Atlanta, Georgia, United States - LL-1510 | ecosystem: Environmental > Aquatic > Freshwater > Lake | place: USA: Georgia | collected... | reverse complement strand
ATTATCCTTGTCTTTGTTTAAACTTGGGGTTCTTCTTGTTAATGACATAGAGCTTGCCTTTGCGGCGAACCACTTTGCACTCTATGCTCCTTTTTTTGACGGAGGCTTTAACTTTCATATGCGCTCGGTTGAGGTGTTAAGGGGTTAATAGCGGTAACAAATACGGCCTTTGGTTAGATCGTAAGGGGACATTTCAACCTGCACTTTGTCACCAGGCAAAATCTTGATGTAGTTCATTCTCATCTTCCCCGAAATGTGGGAAACAATCACGTGACCATTCTCCAATTCGACACGAAACATGGCGTTGGACAAGGCTTCGAGAATGATGCCGTCTTGCTTGATGGAGGTCTGCTTGGCCATAAGTTTTAGGCTCTAGGGCCCTCCATAATATTGTTGGAGCGTCCCTTGATACGCCCTGATTTCATCAATCCATCGTAGTGACGGTTGAGGAGATGGGTTTCAATCTGGGCCAGGCTATCCAAAATAACACCGACCAAAATCAGCAAGGAGGTTCCGCCGTAAAATTGCGCGAACTGAGAATTGACACCCAGGATAATCGCCACAGCGGGCAAAATCGCAACACCGGCGAGGAACAATGAACCAGGAAGCGTGATTCGAGCCAAAACATCATCGATGTAATCTGCCGTGCTACGTCCTGGTTTGACACCTGGAATAAATGCACCATTGCGCTTTAGATCTTCGGCCATTTGGTTGGCATTCACCGAAAGCGAGGTGTAGAAATACGTGAAGACAACAATGAGCAAAGCCAGAACGACGTTGTAGGTTACCCCGGTATAGTCCACAAAGGCCGCCATCACACCGGCGCTAAAATCCGATTCAGGGAAAAACTGAGCGATTGTCGCAGGCAAAAACATAATGGCTTGGGCAAAAATGATGGGCATAACACCGGCAGCATTCACCTTGATAGGAATGTGTTGGCGCTGACCGCCGTAAACACGGTTCCCCACGACCCGCTTGGCGACCTGAAGTGGAATTTTGCGGGTTCCCTGAACCAAAAGAATGGTGAGTCCGACCACCACGGCCAACATGGCAATTTCAACCAAGAAAGGAATAAGCCCCCCGCCCCCCGCTCCGGAACGAAACTGGAACTCAGCGATCAGAGCATCGGGTAATTGAGCAATGATACCCACCATGATGATGAGGGAGGTTCCGTTGCCGAGACCCTTGTCGGTGATTTTTTCACCGAGCCACATGACGAACATGGTACCAGCCGTCAGGACCACAATGGTAGACAAAACGAAGGAAAAATCCAGGGTATCGCCTGAGCGCAGAATGATGGCGTCAAGCGATTGTGCTTTGAGGTTAATCAAGAAGCCCATGGCCTGAGCAGCCGTTACGGCAATGGTCAAGTACCGGGTAATCTGATTGATTTTGTTGCGTCCGCTTTCACCTTCTTTCATCATTTTCTGAAAAGAAGGAATCACCATGCCCATTAACTGGACTACGATGGAGGCCGAGATATACGGCATGATACCCAGCGCAAAAATGGAGGCACGAGAAAATGCACCACCCGCAAAGAGATCGATCAAACCGGTCAGACCGGCGGAACCGCCCGTAGGGTTCAAACGCTCGAGGATGACCGGATCGACCCCGGGCAAAACCACGTAAGAACCCAAACGGTAAACCAGAAGGAGGGCAAAGGTCAGAACAATCCGATCCTTCAACTCCTCAATCCGGAAGATATTCCGAAGGGTTTCGATGAGTTTGTTCATGAGTTAGGACTTAATGGGAGGTGGTTTGGACCGCAGCAACCGAACCGCCAGCCGCTTCAATACGGGCTTTGGCCGAAGCGCTGAAGGCATGGGCTTGGACCTTGATGGCTCCGGTCAATTCACCGCGACCCAGGATTTTGATCCTGCTACCCCTGGAAGCACCAAAACCATGCTCCGCAAAAAAGGCGGGGTTCATCTCAGATGCACCGTGGGTTTCGTGCAATGCCTGCAATTGATCCAGATTGACCGCGATGTATTCAACGCGGTTGCGGCTCTTGAAACCAAATTTTGGCACCCGCAATTTGAGAGGCATCTGTCCCCCTTCAAAACCGGGCTTGGAAGAATAGCCCGTACGAGCTTGAGCTCCTTTGTGCCCTTTGGTGGACGTACCACCACGGCCGGAACCTTCACCGCGACCAATACGCTTGGTCCGATGTACACTGCCCTCGGCAGGGGATATTTTACTTAAGTCCATGATTAGATCTCCTCGATTTTTACCAGATGTTTAACTTTTTCGAGCATGCCCAGAACCTGAGGGGTTCCCTCTTGACGGACGGTGCTTTGGTTTTTTTTGAGGCCCAAGGCCACCAAGGTGCGCTTTTGGCGCTCCGTACGGCCTATGGCGCTTTTGACTTGGGTAATTTGAAAAGTTGCCATAACAATTAACCGTTGAATACTTTGGATACCGAAACCGAACGATGCTGGGAAACGGTGTGAGGATCACGCAAGGCACCAAGAGCCGCCATCGTTGCCTTTACTACGTTGTGCGGGTTGGATGAACCCTTTGATTTGGCCAAAACGTCGGTAATCCCGGCGCTTTCCAAAACGGCACGCATCGCACCACCGGCAATAACACCCGTACCATGGGTTGCCGGTTTGATAAAGACCAAACCTCCTCCGAATTTGCCTTCGGCTTCGTGGGGTATCGTGCCTTTGAAGACCGGAACCTTGATCAAGGATTTCTTCGCATCATCAATGCCCTTGGCAATCGCTTCGGATACTTCCTTGGCTTTGCCGAGGCCGTAGCCTACAATTCCCTGCTCGTCTCCTACGACCACAATGGCCGAAAAAGAAAAAGTGCGACCGCCTTTGGTCACCTTGGCTACACGTTGTACGCTTACCAAGCGGTCTTTGAGTTCTATCTCGCTGGCCTTAACCCTGCGAATATCTGTAGTTGACATAACAATATTTCAGTTTAAAATTGAAGACCACCTTCTCGAGCACCTTCAGCCAATGCCTTGACCCGACCGTGATACAAATATCCTCCGCGGTCAAAAACGACTTTGGTTACACCCGCAGCCAAGGCTTTTTCGGCCAAAAGCTTACCAACCGCGGTGGACTGCTCCACGCGCTTGGCATTCATTCCCTTGAGGGATTTTTCACGAGTCGAAGCTGCGCACAGGGTACGGCCTTGGTCGTCATCAATAATCTGGGCATAGATTTCGGTATTGGAACGAAACACCGATAAACGGGGACGCTCACCGGAACCGGTGATTTTCTTGCGTATCCCTCTGTGTATTCGGGAGCGGCGTTCGGTACGGTCGTAGGCCATGGGAAGTTTTTGGTAGTTTGGATTAGCGATTATTTCTTGGAAGCTGATTTACCAGCTTTTTTGCGGATGATTTCATTCACAAAGCGAATACCCTTGCCTTTGTATGGCTCCGGTGCACGCAATGAACGGATTTTGGCAGCAACCTGACCTAGCAATTCTTTGTCATGGCTGCTGAGGGTGATGATCGGGTTCTTACCCTTGAGCGTCTCGGTTGCTAATTTGACTTCTTTGGGAATTTGCATAACGATTTCATGCGAAAAACCCAAGGCCAATTCAAGCAATTGCCCGTTGGCATTGGCACGGTAACCAACACCCACCAATTCTTGTTGCAAGGTGTAACCTTCGGATACCCCCTGCACCATGTTGGCCAAAAGAGCCCGGTACAAACCATGCAGCGCACGATGACGCTTGCTGTCTGTGGGACGGTTCACCGTGATAACACCGTCGTTCATCTCCAGAAGAATATCCGGATCGACCGTACGGGACAATTCACCTTTGGGGCCCTTCACGGTAACATGGTTCTTGTCCATGAGGACCTGAACCCCGGAGGGAATACGGAGCGGAAGCTTGCCTATTCGTGACATGATGCGTTTGTTGGTACTTAGGTTGACCGGTTTAGGATACGTAACAGAGAACTTCACCTCCGACATTCAGCCTTTTGGCTTCTTTGTCGGTCATGATTCCCTTGTTGGTGGAAAGAATAGCGATACCAAGTCCGTTTATTACCCTTGGCATGTCCTCAACGCCTTTGTAAAGGCGTAGGCCTGGGCGACTAACACGGGTAAGCTTTTGGATAACAGGCTCACCGGTACCGGGAATGTACTTGAGGGCAATTTTGATGTGACCCTGGGGGCCTTCATCCTCAAATTTGTAGTTGGCAATATAGCCTTTCTCAAAAAGAACCTGGGTAATGGCTTTTTTGGTGTTCGAGGCCGGGATTTCGACAATACGATGACGGGCCTTGAGCGCATTGCGCAGGCGGGTTAGGTAATCGGCAATTGGATCAGTCATAAAATACGGGTCGTAAATTCAAATTGTAGGTTTACCAGGAGGCTTTTGTAACACCAGGAATCAAGCCGGCTGAAGCCATCTTGCGGAACAAGACCCTTGAGATGCCGAACTGACGCATAAAGCCCCGGGGGCGACCGGAGATGCTGCAACGATTGTGAATGCGAACGGGAGAAGCATTGCGTGGTAGCTTCTGCAAGCCCAAAACATCACCGGCCTCTTTGAGAGCTTTACGCTTAGCTGCGTAGCGCTCAACGGTTTTGAGGCGTTTCTTATCGCGGGCTTTGATACCTTCTTTGGCCATGATTTAGTTCTTTGAAGATTTGAAGGGAAGACCTAGTTCGGCCAGAAGCGCCTTGGCTTCTTCGTCGTTGCGGGCCGTTGTAACAAAAGTGATGTGCATACCGTTGATCTTGTTGACTTTGTCAATGTTAATCTCCGGGAAAATAATCTGTTCTGTAACACCCAAGGTGTAATTGCCACGGCCATCAAACCCTTTGGCAGGAATGCCTTTGAAATCGCGTACGCGGGGCAAAGCCACAGCAACCAAACGATCGAGAAACTCGTACATGCGTTCATTGCGCAAAGTAACCTTGACGCCAATCGGCATTTTTTCGCGAAGCTTAAAATTGGAGATGGCCTTGCGGGACAAGGTAGCGATCGGCTTCTGCCCGGTGATTTGGGTAATTTCACCCAGGGCATTGTCGATTAACTTCTTATCAGAAACCGCGGCACCAACTCCTTGATTGATACAAATTTTGGTGAGGCGTGGAACCTCCATGATGTTTTTGTATCCAAACTTCTCCTTGAGGGCTGCAACGACCTCCGTGTTGTATTTGACTTTAAGTCGTACCTGATAGCTCATGACGGGATAATTTCCTGGTTGGATTTGGCGAAACGGACCAGATCTCCGGCCTCGTTGGTTTTGCGTCCGACACGGGTTGGTTTACCGGCCACAACCAATTGTAGGTTGGACAAATGTATCGGCGCTTCTTTCTTGATAATGCCTCCGTTGGGCGAAGCCGCGGAGGGCTTGGTGTGACGGCTGACCATATTGAGACCTTCAACAACGGCACGATTCGTTTCGCGGACCATTTGAAGGATGCGACCTTGTTTGCCGCGGTTATCACCGGCAATCACCTGCACCAAATCTCCCTTCCGGAGTTTTGGCTTGGCAATAGGGGTTTCGTGATTCTTGGACTTTTTCATAACATCAAAAATTCTTAGAGGACTTCCGGGGCCAGTGAAACAATCTTCATGAATTGCTTTTCACGCAGCTCCCTGGCCACAGGGCCAAAGATGCGGGTACCACGAGGCTCGTCCTGCGCATTCAACAAAACAACCGCGTTGTCGTCAAAACGTATGTAAGAACCATCCCGACGACGTACTTCTTTGGCAGTCCGAACGACAACGGCCTTGGACACCGTGCCTTTTTTGGCATTGCCGGTCGGAATGGCCGATTTAATGGAAACGACGATTTTGTCGCCAACGCTGGCGTAGCGTTTGCCGGTTCCGCCCAAAACGCGGATGCAAAGAACTTCTTTGGCGCCGCTGTTATCGGCTACGGCTAAGCGACTTTCCTGTTGTACCATGGTAGGGTCTTTTCTGTAAAGGGTTGTAGAGGGTGGATTACTTCGCTCTTTCGATAACTTCTACGAGGCGCCAGCATTTGTTTTTGCTCAATGGACGGGTTTCAACAATCCGAACACGATCGCCAACATTGCAAGTATTCTCCTCATCGTGGGCCATGAATTTGCGTGAACTCTTCATGAACTTGTGGTACATGCTATCCTTCACCTTCTTCTCCACCGAAATCGTGATGGACTTATTCATTTTGTTGGAAACCACCACCCCTACTTTCTCTTTGCGAAAGCGACGTGGCTGGTCGGCCGTCGATGTCTGAGCGGGCGATACCGCAGGCGTATTCAAATCTTCCATGAATGGTAGGTTATGCGTTGTTGTTCGAGCGTTGGCGGGCGTTGAGTTCGGTCATCATCCGGGCCACTTCACGGCGGCTTTGACGAATCCGCATGGGATTTTCCACGGCTGATACCGCATGATTGAAGCGCATTTTATGCAAATTGGCTTTTTCGTCACGGATACGCTCCTGCAAATCGGTAACGGAGAGAGCGGTGAGGTCGGTATTCTTCATGATAAAACGGTCTACAGGGTACGATGAAAACGATTAGGCGCTTTTGGCTTCGGTAACATAATCGCGACGAACCACAAAGGAGGTTGAAACAGGGAGTTTCTGAGCTGCCAAGCGCAATGCTTCGCGTGCAATTTCCAAGGGAACACCTTCGGCTTCAAAAATCAGGGTCCCGGGTTTGACAACAGCCACCCAATATTCGGGTGCACCCTTACCCTTACCCATACGGACTTCTGCGGGCTTTTTGGTAATCGGCTTATCCGGGAAAATACGGATCCATACCTGGCCTTCCCTCTTCATAAAACGAGTCACCGCAATACGAGCAGACTCGATTTGCCGAGAGGTAATCCATTTGGCCTCCAGAGATTTGAGTCCAAAACTACCGAAGGACAATTCGGCCCCGCGGGTAGCCATCCCGTGAACGCGACCCTTGTGGGTTTTGCGAAATTTGGTTCTTTTTGGTTGTAACATATCAATTTCCTTTAGCTTCTGTTGCGGCGATCACCCCCACGCCCTTCGGAGCGTCCTTCACCACGGGGACCACGGCGATCACCGCGACCACCACCGGGACGGTCTCCACGACCACCACCTTGTTCGGAACGACCACCTCCTGCACTGACCCCAACATTGGGAGACAAATCGCGCTTGCCGAAAACTTCACCGCGACAAATCCAAACTTTAACCCCAATTTTTCCGTAAACGGTTTGGGCTTCTTTGAGCGCGTAATCGATATCAGCACGAAGCGTGTGCAGTGGAATACGTCCTTCTTTGTATTGTTCCGTTCTGGCAATTTCAGCGCCGCCCAATCGACCCGAAACCATGACCTTGATGCCTTCGGCATTCAGACGCATGGTTGAAGCCAGGGCCATCTTCATCGCACGACGGAAAGAAACACGCCCTTCGAGCTGACGAGCAATCCCTTCGGCAACCAAAGCAGCCTCTAACTCAGGCTTCTTGATTTCGTGAATGTTAATCTGAATCTCCTTTTGGGTGAGCTTCTTGATTTCTTCTTTGATCTTATCAACTTCCTGGCCACCTTTTCCGATGACAATGCCTGGACGACTGGTGTGAATGGTGATGATAATCCGTTTGAGGGTACGCTCAATCACCAACTTGGAAATACCACTGTTGTTGATGCGCGCGCTCAAATAACGGCGGATTTTGTCGTCCTCTAGAATTTTGTCGGCGTAGTTCTTGCCGCCAAACCAGTTGGAGTCCCAGCCTTTGATGTATCCCAGCCTTAGGCTGATTGGATTGGTTTTCTGTCCCATTTGATTAGGCGTTTTCGGAGTTGTTCGTGGCGTCAACCACGATAGTGATATGATTGGATCTTTTGAGAATGCGGTGACCACGGCCCTGAGGAGCTGGACGAAGGCGCTTGAGCATCTTTCCACCGTCCACAAAAATCTGCTTGACGTAGAGTTCCGCTGATTCAAGGCTGAGGTCTTCGTTCTTGCGTTCCCAATTGGCAACAGCGGACATCAGCAGCTTTTCGAGACGGGCTGAAGCTTCCTTTTTGGAAAACTTCAACAAGCCTTGAGCCTGATCCACTTTGCGACCGCGAATCATATCGGCCAGCAAACGCATCTTTTGAGGGGAGGTAGGGCAGTCCCTAAGTATAGCTTTGGCTTCCATAGCGTCGATTATTTGCGGTTACCGGAGTGACCCCGGAACGTACGGGTTGGAGAAAATTCACCCAGCTTGTGTCCAACCATGTTTTCGGTTACATAAACAGGGATAAACTTGTTGCCATTATGGACTGCGATGGTGTGACCGACAAATTCGGGAATTACCATGGAGCGTCGAGACCATGTTTTAACCACGGTTTTTTTGGCACCGTTGTTCATCGCCTCGATTTTACGCTCGAGGGTGTATTCAATGAAGGGGCCTTTTTTGAGGGAACGAGGCATAACGATGAGGTAGATTGCGTTATTAAATTAGTTGGTACGACGTTTGATGATTAGACGATCCGAAGGACGTTTTCCACGACGGGTTTTGTAACCCTTCGAAGGAATGCTATTGCGAGAGCGTGGGTGTCCACCGGATGCACGGCCCTCACCACCACCCATGGGGTGGTCAACAGGGTTCATGGCAACACCACGGACCCTTGGACGACGACCCAACCAGCGCGAGCGACCGGCTTTACCGCTAATTTCCAAAAGATGGTCCTCGTTGGACAAAACGCCCATGGTAGCCATGCACGCTTGCAATACCATCCTGGTTTCACCGGAAGGCAATTTGATAATGGCGTATTGGCCATCGCGGGCGGCGAGAATGGCTGAGCCACCGGCCGAACGGACCATTTGACCTCCACGACCAGGACGTAATTCAATGTTATGAATGCTGGAACCCAAAGGAATTTGGGAGAGATACAAACAGTTTCCTGCATCAGGCGTTGCATTCTTGCCGGACATCACCGTTGTTCCCACCTTCAAACCCTTGGGGGCTAGAATGTAGCGCTTCTCACCATCCGCATAAAACAAAAGGGCAATAAAAGCAGAACGATTGGGATCGTATTCAATCGTCTTGACGGTGGCTGGAATATCCACCTTATCCCGACGAAAATCCACCATCCGGTACATTTTCTTGTGACCACCGCCAATGTAGCGCATGGTCATTTTGCCATCCCTGTTTCGACCCCCGGACTTGGATAGAGGAGCCAACAAGGACTTCTCAGGCTTGTCCGTGGTCAACTCCGCAAAGGTGTTGGCTACCTTAAAGCGAAGGCCCGGGGTTAGCGGTTTGAATCGTTTGACTGACATAGCAATGATTTAGAGGCCGGCGTAATAATCGATACTATCCCCGGCTTTGAGGGTAACAATAGCTTTTTTGAAGGAATCGGTGCGACCGCGGAGGATGCCCGATTTGGTGCTGCGACTGCGGGTATCCCCTGCATAGCGCATGGTATTCACCGATTCCACCGTAACACCGTACATGCTTTCAACAGCGGTCCGGATTTGGATCTTGTTGGCACGCTTATCAACCCGAAAAGCATATTGTTGATGCTTTTCCGTTAAACGGGTCATCTTTTCGGTTACCACCGGTTTTTTGAGGGTTTCCATAACTTGTATTAGAGGAGGGTTTCCTGAATTTTGGCCACAGCGCTCTGCTGAACGAGCAGACAGTGTGCATTCATCACATCGTAGGTATTCAAATCCTGGGCAATCATGACACGAGCATTGGGGATGTTGCGACCGGAAAGAACCAGGTTAGGCTGATTTTCACCGGTAACCAACAATACGCGTCGTCCATCCAACGAAAAATTCCGGATGAGCGTCATGAAATCTTTGGTTTTGGGGGAGTCCATCGAAAAATCCTCCACCACAAAAAGCTGGTTACCCTGCACTTTGTAAGAGAGAGCCGAACGACGAGCCAGCTGTCGCAACTTTTTGTTGAGCTTGAAGGAATAATCCCGTGGCTTCGGACCAAAAACGCGAGCACCACCGTACATCAAAGGGCTGTTGATATCCCCGCGGCGTGCGCCACCGGTTCCCTTTTGACGGAATAGTTTGCGGGTTGAGCCGCTCATTTCGGATCTTTCCTTGGCCTTGGCAGTACCCTGGCGACGATTGGCGAGATGCAACTTCACATCCAAATAAATGGCGTGGTCGTTGGGCTCTGAACAAAAAACCTGATCATCCAGAACCACTTTGCGATCGGTGGCCTGGCCTGAGCGGGAATAAACGGCGGTTTCCATGACGTAGGCGAATGAATTATTTCTGAACCAAAACCCAAGAGCCATTAGCACCGGGAACGGAGCCTTTGACAACGAGGAGATTTTGCTCGGGATAAACTTTAACAATTTGCAAATTCTGAGCAGTGCGGCGAACGTTACCGGTTTGACCGGCCATCCGCATTCCTTTGAAAACGCGGCTGGGGAACGAAGAAGCACCCAAAGAACCGGGAGCACGGAGGCGGTTGTGCTGACCGTGGGTTTGACCGCCGACACCACCAAAACCGTGACGCTTAACGACCCCTTGGAAACCTTTACCCTTGGTCTCACCAATGACATCCACGGAATCGCCCTCCTTGAAGAGGGTCACATCCACTTGGTCTCCCAGTTGAAGGTCCTTGTCGAAACCACGGAACTCGGTTACTTTGGCTTTGGGGCCCGTACCGGCTTTTTTGAAGTGGCCAATCAGTGGCTGCGTGGAGGATTTCTCCTTGCGATCACCAAAGGCCAATTGCACCGCTTCATACCCGTCCTTGTCCTTGGTGCGGACCTGCGTTACAACACAAGGGCCCGCTTCCAGAACAGTACAGGGAATCATTGCACCATCCGCTGCAAAGACGGAGGTCATACCAATTTTCTTACCAATAATACCTGACATAGCGTTAGACTTTGATTTCGACGTCCACACCGCTGGGCAATTCCAGCTTCATAAGAGCATCCACGGTCTTGGACGAAGAACTATGGATATCCATTACCCGCTTGTAAGAGCAGAGTTGAAATTGCTCACGGGCTTTTTTGTTAACGTGCGGTGATTTGAGCACGGTAAAGATTTTCTTTTCGGTCGGCAAAGGAATAGGACCGCTCACAACGGCGCCCGTCATTTTGACGGTCTTAACGATCTTCTCCGCCGATTTATCGACCAAGTTGTGATCGTAGGATTTGAGTTTGATGCGAATACGATGGCTCATAACGGCGGTTTAATCTTTTTCGGCTTTCATGGCCTTGTACTTGGCCAAGACGTCTTCAGAAATATTCTTAGGGGTTTCAGCGTAATGCGAGAACTCCATGGTAGAAGTAGCGCGACCGGATGTAAGGGTCCGCAAAACGGTCACATAGCCAAACATCTCCGCCAAAGGAACCTGGGCTTTGATGACCTGAGCACCGTTACGGGAATCCATGCCTTGCATCTGACCACGTCGCTTGTTCAAGTCCCCGATAACATCGCCCATGTAATCTTCAGGGGTGATGACCTCCACTTTCATGATCGGCTCGAGGAGGATTGGGTTGGCTTTGCGGCAAGCCTCACGGAAAGCCGTGCGGGCTGCGATTTCAAAGGACAACGAATCCGAGTCAACGGCGTGAAAACTACCATCAAAAAGGCGAACCTTGAGGGTATCCATGGTAAATCCGGCGAGTACACCGTTGGCCATGGCGGCAGCAAAGCCCTTTTCGACCGAAGGAATAAATTCACGTGGAACGGATCCACCGACGATTTCATTCACAAATTCAAGACCTGCTTTTTCAGGATCCCCCGGCATGATTTCCACAAAAATGTCCGCGAACTTACCGCGACCACCTGTTTGCTTTTTGTAGACTTCACGGTGGGTAACGGACGTTGTGATGGCCTCCTTGTAGTTAACCTGGGGTGCGCCCTGGTTGCATTCCACCTTGAATTCACGGCGAAGACGATCCACAATGATTTCGAGGTGCAATTCGCCCATACCCGAAATGATGGTTTGTCCGGTGTCCTCGTCTGTTTTGACCTTGAAAGTGGGATCTTCCTCCGCCAATTTGGCGAGGGCTGTTCCCAATTTATCGGAATCAGCCTGGGTTTTGGGTTCAATCGCCAATCCGATAACCGGATCGGGGAATTGCATCGCTTCCAAAATGATGGGAGCATTTTCGGCGCAGAGGGTGTCACCCGTTTTGATATCCTTGAAACCAACGGCAGCACAGATGTCACCGGCCTCTACGAAATCAATGGCCTTGCGATCGTTGGCATGCATCTGGAAGAGGCGGGAAATCCGCTCTTTTTCCATAACAATACCCTTGTCCGGCTCATTGCGGACCTTCAAAACATAGGACCCCGCATCCAAACGACCGCTGTAAACCCGGAAGAATACCAGGCGTCCAACGAAAGGATCCGTAGCTACTTTGAAAGCCAAAGCACAAAAAGGAGCGTCAATGGAGGGCTTACGTGTTTCTTCGGCGTCGGTTTTGGGATTGGTCCCGGTCACCGCTTCCTGATCAATTGGGGCAGGCAAGAAAGCGCACACTGCATCGAGCACGGCTTGAACACCTTTGTTTTTGAAGGCTGATCCACATAGCATGGGGACGACTTTCTGGTCACACACCGCTTTGCGGAGTGCCGACCGGATTTCTTCTTGCGTAATGGAATCAGGATCGTCAAAAAACTTTTCCATTAAGGCGTCATCGTATTCGGCACAAACCTCGATGAGCTGCTGGCGGTAGCGATGGGCTTCTTCGACTAAATCAGCCGGTGTTTCAATCACCTGAAAAGTCATGCCTTTGGAGGCCTCGTCCCAAACAATGGCCTGGTTGGTAATCAAATCAATGACACCTTTGAAATGCTCTTCTTCGCCGATGGGAATCTGAATCGGAACAGCATTGGAACCGAGCATATCCTTGACCTGCTGGCAGACTTTAAAAAAATCAGAACCTTGACGGTCCATTTTGTTTACAAAACCCAAACGGGGTACTTTGTAGTTGTCGGCGAGGCGCCAATTGGTTTCGGACTGAGGCTCGACCCCATCGACTGCTGAAAACAAGAAAACCAGACCATCCAAGACACGGAGGGAACGGTTTACCTCTACGGTAAAATCAACGTGACCGGGGGTATCAATAATATTAACGGCGTACTCCTTGTCTTGCCATTTCCAAGAAGTCTTGGTAGCAGCGGAGGTAATCGTAATACCACGCTCCTGCTCTTGGGCCATCCAGTCCATGGTCGCAGCACCGTCGTGAACCTCACCGATTTTGTGGGTCATGCCGGTATAATACAGAACACGCTCGGTGGTCGTGGTCTTGCCGGCGTCAATATGGGCCGCGATTCCAATATTGCGGGTGAAGCCTAAATCCTTCTGTGACATGGTAATGGGGTATGAGCCGTAGCTAGGGGTTGGAATCGGTTGGAATTAGAATCGGAAATGGGAGAATGCTTTGTTGGCTTCGGCCATACGATAGGTGTCTTCTTTTTTCTTGACCGCAGCACCTTCGCCTTTGGAGGCGGCAATGATTTCAGCGGCTAGTTTATCGGTCATGGTCTTTTCATTGCGCTTGCGGGCGTAACCAATCAACCAACGCATTCCCAAGGCTTGCTTACGATTGGGCTTTACTTCAACGGGGACCTGAAAAGTGGAACCCCCTACGCGGCGGCTCTTGACTTCAACAGAAGGCATAACGTTGTTCAGTGCACGACGCCATACTTCGATACCAGGCTCTGATAATTTCTTTTCGATGTTCTCAACGGCCAGGTAAAAAATCTGACTGGCCGTGCTCTTCTTCCCATCGTACATCAGGTTGTTGATGAACTTGGTAACGATTTCATCCCGGAATTTGGGGTCCGGTTCAACATAGCGCTTCTTGGCGGAGGTTTTTCTCATGACTTTACCTTGATAATCAAATTACTTTTTACCGCCTTTGCCTTTGGTTGGCGCTGCGGCCTGCTTGGCCTTGGCTCCGTATTTGGAGCGACCCTGTTTGCGGCCATTCACACCGGCCGTATCCAAAGCACCACGAATAATATGGTAGCGTACACCGGGCAGGTCCTTCACACGACCACCGCGGATTAACACGATGGAGTGCTCCTGCAGGTTGTGACCCTCACCGGGAATGTAGGCGTTGACCTCCTTTTGGTTGGTCAAACGCACACGGGCCACTTTGCGCATGGCTGAATTGGGCTTCTTGGGAGTGGTCGTGTAGACACGGGTACAGACCCCGCGACGCTGAGGGCAGGAGTCCAAGGCAGGAGATTTGCTCTTGTCCGCCTTGTGTTCCCGGCCGTTTTTGACCAATTGCTGAATGGTAGGCATGGTGTTTGGTTTCTGGTATCGTTGTCCGACCCCTATTTTTGAGGGAGTGCAAAAGTAGAGGGTTTTGTGTGTAAATCCAAAGGTATCGGCCATTTTTTTAAACAAAATGGGGGATTCCGGGGCCTTTATCCACAATCAAAACGCTCCTCTTACCTTTGCCTCCTCCCCCTAGAAAACCCCGTTATGCGCTATCAACCCCTGGATTCTTCTGTTTTTGTGGCTAACCGTGCCCGCTTTGTCGCCTCCTTGGGTCGCGGTTCGATGGCCGTTTTTGTAGCCTCCGACCAAGTTCCTGCCAATGGAGACGCCTACCACCCCTACCGCCCGGATTCCAATTTGTATTGGCTGAGCGGCATCGATCAGGAGCTTACAGCCCTGCTTTTGTTCCCCGATTGCCCCAACCCCGCTTACCGAGAAGTCCTCTTTGTACGGGAAACCAGCCCCGAATTGGCTGTTTGGGAGGGCCCTCGGCACAGCCAGGCGGAGGCTTCGGCCTTGTCAGGCATTACCCAAGTCCTCTGGGAAAAGGATTTTGAGACTGTTTTGTGGACCCAGGCCAAATACGCCACCGACCTTCACCTTGCCTTGAACGAAAACGACCGGGCCTCTGCCTCCCCTGTTCGTTCCGCCACCCAACGCCTGGTCAGTCGTTTGACCAATGAATTTCCTTTGCATCGTTTTCATCGGGCATCCCCAACCTTGGACCGCTTAAGGGCCGTCAAGAGCCAAGAAGAAGTTCAGGCTCTCCAAAAAGCCATAGCAATTACCCACAACGCCCTCCTGCAGGGTCTCAAAGTGCTAAAGCCAGGCTGCATGGAATACCAGGTCGAGGCTGCCCTGGCAGGGTCAATCCTGGGACAGGGGGCCGAAGGTTTTAGTTTTGAGCCCATTATTGCCTCGGGGTCGAAGGCCTGCATTCTCCATTACACCCGCAATGCAGGTGCATGCAAGGATGGTGACCTCTTGTTGATGGACTTTGGCGCATCCTACGCTCATTATGCCGCTGATTTAACCCGCTGCATTCCGGTCAACGGCCGATTTACGCCCCGGCAAAAAGAAGTTTACGATGCCGTTCTGGACGTACAACGCCAGGCAATGGATTTGCTACGACCCGGCCGCAGCCTGAACGATTACAACCAGGAATCGGCCCTCATCATGCAGGATGCGGTTCTGCGCTTGGGACTTATCAGCCCCGAAGAGGTTGCCAAACAGGACCCCAAATCACCGGCCTACAAAAGGTATTTTCCCCACGGCACGGGGCATTTCCTTGGTTTGGATGTCCACGATGTTGGAGCCCGTTACGAATCCCTTCAGGAAGGGATGGTCATCACCTGCGAGCCCGGTCTTTACATTCCCGAAGAAGGGCTGGGGATTCGAATTGAAAACGACATCGTCGTCAGCGCTTCCGGACCTGTTGATTTAATGAAGGATTTGCCCATACGGACCGACGAAATCGAAGAGGCCTACCAAAGCGCCCACAGAAACTAAAGAAAACGCCTCCCCTTTGAGGGGAAGTGTGGGGCAAAGCGGGGGAAATCAGCGCTTGGTAATGGGCAAATAGTCCCTGCGGGGATGGCCTACATAAACCTGCCGTGGCCTACCTATCGGCTCGTTGAGTTCTCGCATCTCTTTCCACTGGGCAATCCAGCCCGGCAAACGACCCAAGGCAAACATGACCGTAAACATGTCGGTGGGGATACCAATCGCACGGTAAATGATCCCGGAGTAGAAATCCACATTGGGATACAATTTCCGCTCGATAAAGTAATCGTCTTGCAATGCGGTGGTTTCTAATTGTTTGGCGATGTCCAGTACCGGGTCGTTGACGCCCAATTTGTTCAAGACCTGATCGCAGGCTTCTTTGATAATGCGGGCCCGGGGATCAAAATTCTTGTAAACTCTGTGACCAAAGCCCATGAGGCGGAAGGGGTCGTTTTTGTCCTTGGCCTTGGCCACAAACTTAGAAACCTGCCCACCATCGGCCCGGATTTGCTCCAACATTTCGATGACCGCTTGGTTAGCACCACCGTGCAATGGACCCCACAAGGCCCCTACCCCGGCAGCAACAGCCGCATAAATATTGGCATGCGAAGATCCGACCATGCGTACGGTGGACGCGGAGCAGTTTTGCTCGTGGTCGGCGTGGAGAATCAACAATTTGTTCAAGGCATCAACCACGACCGGATCCGCGATATAATCCTCCGTTCGGTGCCCGAACATCATTTGGAGGAAATTGCTGACATAGTCTAGCTTGTTGTTGGGGTACATGTAGGGGTGCCCCAGTGATTTTTTGTAGGTCCACGCCGCGATGGTGGCCATTTTGGCGATCAAGCGGTGGTAGGTCCGGTCCATATCGGCCATCGGACGGTTCGCAATCAAGGAATTGGGGTAAAAACTGGAGAGCGACGCAATGGTGCTCATCAAAACCCCCATGGGATGGGTCGATGCCGGGTAGGCATCCAAAAACTTCTTGATATTTTCGTGGACCAGAGTTCTGTGCGTGATGCTATGATTAAAGGTCTCCAATTGAGCCATGGTCGGCAATTCCCCGTAAAGCAAAAGGTAAGAGACCTCCATAAAACTGGAATTCGCCGCCAATTGCTCAATAGGGTACCCTCGATAGCTCAAAATCCCGGCATCACCGTCAATGAAGGTGATGGCGCTCTTGGTGGCGCCTGTGTTCTTGTAACCAATGTCCAACGTCACCAACCCGGTATCGTCCCGCAGTTTGGAAATATCGACGGCCGGTTCGTTTTCGGTACCAACCAAAAGAGGCAAGGGGTAAATCTGACCGTTGTAATGGAGTTCAGCGTTGGAGGAGGACATGAGTAAGGGGTAAATTTTGGACAGAATAACAAAAAAGGTGGGCGGTTGATGCGTAAAGTTGAGCCCGAAAGCACAAACGTTCGGCTCCTCAAAAATTGCACCTTTTGTAGTAAAACCAAAAATAATTTTTGGGAGCTGGAACCAGGCAGCAAACTTGCAAAAGCCTTGGCAGGTCCACCCCTTACAAACCCTTCACGGCCTGAATCAACTCCGACAAAACGGCCTTGGCATCCCCAAAGAGCATGCGGGTTTTGGGATCGTAAAAAAGCTCGTTCTCAACACCGGCATAACCTGCCGCCATGGAGCGCTTGATTACGATGATGTTCTTGGCCTGGTAAGCCTTGAGGATTGGCATGCCGTAAACGGGAGAGCCTGGATCGTTCTCGGCAGCCGGGTTGACCACATCGTTTGCACCAACCACTACCACCACATCGGTCTGGGGGAATTCCGGGTTAATGGCCTCCATTTCCATCAGTAAATCGTAGGAAACATCGGCTTCGGCCAGCAGAACGTTCATGTGACCGGGCATACGGCCGGCCACGGGGTGGATGGCATAACGGCATTCGACCCCTTTCGAAACAAGGAGTTTCTCGAGTTCATGCATGGGGTGTTGGGCCTGAGCAACCGCCATTCCGTATCCAGGCACCACCACCACCCTGGATGAATAAGCCAACAAAACCGCGGCATCGTAGGTGCCTATCTCCCGGATTTGACCACTGATTTCACGACCGGCAACCGAACCCGATGCATTAAACTGACCCAGCAAGACCGCCCCCAGGGTACGGTTCATGGCTTTGCACATGAGGACCGTCAGGTACACACCCGATGCGCCCACCAGAACACCGCCCATCAACATGGCACGGTTGTCAAACAACAAACCCGTGGTAGCCGCGGTTAGACCGGTTAGGGAATTCAAAAAAGAAATGACCACCGGCATGTCCGCCCCGCCAATCGGCAACACGAAGAGCACCCCATAGACCAGGGACAAGGCCAGCAGGAGGTAAACCATGGGCTCCGCATATGTTGGAAACAAAACCATCCCCACAATCAGTAAAACCTGAACCAAGAGAAGGCCGTTGGTAACCAAGCCCTGCAGTGGGAAGCGAATGGGCTGACCACTGACCTTACCGTCCAGTTTGGCCATGGCCATTACAGAACCGGTAAAGGAGATTCCACCAACCGATAAGCTGATCATCAAAGTGACAATATAAAAAACCAGGTAATAGGAACCCATAGACCCCATTCCCGATGTTTCGGTCAGCAAGCGTAGCAGCCCTTCCCCGTACAACAAATCCACCACTTCGGCCAAGGCCACCAAGGCGGCTGCCAAACCTCCAAAGCCGTTGAGTAAAGAGACCATCTGGGGCATTTCGGTCATTTTGGCCTGAGCGGACATTCGCAGACCTATCCAAGACCCCAAAACCAAGGAGCCCAATATATACGGTAGATTCGCGAGCCCTGGAAGAAAAAGGGTCACCAAGGTGGCCAAAGCCATCCCCAGGGCCAGAATCCCATTACCGCGGTTAGAGGTCGCCGGATCGCTCATGCCTTTTATTCCCAACACAAAACAAACAAGGGCTACCAGGTAGCCAACCTCCATCATTGTTTCCATGTTATTTCTTTTTGCGGAACATGTTGAGCATACGCCCGGTAACGGCAAAACCACCGACCACGTTCACGGTAGCCAAAACCAAGGATAAGCATCCCAAAACCAAAACGGGCCAAGGGGCCTGCTCAGCCTTGCCAACCATAAGAATGGAACCCACCACCACGACCCCGGAGAGGGCGTTGGACCCGGACATGAGGGGGGTGTGCAGCACCTGTGGCACTCGACCAATCACCTCAATGCCCAGAAAAACAGCGAGCAAAAGCAGGTATAGGTGGGGTAAAACACTGTTAATCAGTGTTGGGAAATCCTGTAAACTCCATTCCATTGTTTCCTGATTTAAACCAATATGCTACGAGGCGAGTAGGCCCTGCCCGCTCCCTTGGTGGGCCAGGCAACAGGCGGTTACGATTTCATCGCTGACAAGAGCCCACTTGGAGGGGTCATCCGATTCCAGCAAAGAGGTAAAGGCAAGTAAATTCCTGGAGTACATCCGGCTCGCATCTTGGGCCTTGGCCGAAGCAGGGGCCGATCGTCCACAGACCAAGGCCTGGCCCAACCGAATATTCTGACCATCCACCGTCCCTTCGCAGTTACCGCCACCGGCGGCTGCTAGGTCCATAACAACAGAACCGGCTTTCATGCGGTTCAACATAGGAGAAGAAATCAAAACAGGGGCTCGTTGACCAGGTATTTGAGCCGTGGTAATCACAACGTCGGCTTTGAGGAGCTCTTCGTTCAAGCGTTCCTGTTGTCGGCGTCGGTAGTCTTCGCTTTGCTGCACAGCATACCCCCCCGCACCACGATCCTCCACGGCTCCTTCGACTTCAATGAAATGTCCACCCAGGCTTTCCACCTGTTCTTTCACCGATGGACGTGTATCAAAGGCAACAACCACCGCACCCAATCGCTTGGCAGTGGCAATGGCCTGCAAGCCAGCCACCCCGGCTCCGATAACCAGAACCCTGGCAGGCACCACGGTCCCTGCGGCCGTCATCATCATCGGAAAACATCGGGGCAAAAGGGCCGCGGCTTCGATCACAGCATGATACCCACCCAAAGATGCTTGGCTGGAAAGGACATCCATATTCTGCGCGCGGGTAATTCTAGGCAAGGCGTCCAAACTCAGGATGGTAAGACCGGACGGCACCCAGGATTCCAACAAAGAACGATGGCGGGCCGGGGACAAAGTGCCAATCAACCACCTTAAACCAGAAGCTGGAAGTTCCGTTGGGCAATTGACCGTAACCAAGACTTCGGTATCAAGTGGAAATTGGTCCCTGGAACCGCCCTGGGCCCCTGCTTCCGCATAGGCCTCATCGGAATAAGCCGCTTCGAGACCTGCACCTGTTTCGACCCACACCCTGTGCCCTTTTTTAACCCACGCTTGCACCAATTCCGGAGTGGCCGATACCCGGTGTTCAGGGTTTGCTTCTTTGAGGATGCTTATGTTCATCTTTAACAGGGTGGTTGTGCAGAGGAATCAAACTAATCAACGTTATCGTGCAAATAGCGGTTATCGGTTTTGAGAAGGGGGCCACCCGAACCCAAAGGCCGATCCGTCACCGTTGTGCGGCTTAAAGGTAGGTCCGAACTCGAAGCAGCCGGTGCGGGTTGATACCCAGCCCTGACATAGGCCGGAACTTTTTCTAGTTCTTCGAGTGCGACATTCCCACCGGATAGCAAAGAATTCAGATTCCTTAAATTCTGAATGCGCGAGCGAGAGCGCGTTAAGACATCTTCATCGGACGGACCGTTGGCATAAACGGGCAATGGCTCCACCGACGGTGTATGGGTAGCGGCTGGCGTTGGATTGCCTTTTTCAGCCTCAGAAAACGACGTGTCCGAACTTGCAGTGTTGTTGCTTTCAACCTTCAACGGGGCGAGGTCCCATTCCACAGGACCATCGTATCCAAAGAAGGGGTTAACCTCGTCTACGACCTCCTTTGCCGAGGATGCCAAGGAGGCCACCGGCTCCTCGTTCCGATCGTTGCTTTGATGTTCCGAATCAAAGGGCGAAGCAGTATCATCGAAATTCCATACACGGGTGAACAAATCGTGGGAACCTTGATCAACCGCTTGGGCAGGGGCTACAGGGCCCGGAGGGGGCGTGGTGCTGTCTGTTCCACCATTCTCATCATCGTCCATAAATTCATCGTCAATCAACGTGAACATGGGCAAGGTTTCTTCCTGGAGAACTTGATCAGGTGCTGGCTCGGGCTTATCAAGTTCGTGAACGATAACGGGTGGTTTCTCGTCTAAGACCGGCTGCCAAACCACACCAGTGTTTGCACCCGACCAACCGTAATCGCGGCGGTTATCCCCCTCAAAGCCGGTGGCAATTAAGGTTACCCTCAAAGCATCGCCCAATTCATCGTCCGTGCAATTACCCCAAATAACATCCGTACCTGAACCCGCTTCGGTTTGAACATAATCGTTAATTTCCCCGATTTCATCCAATCGAATCGGGTCTTCATTCCCACTGCTCATGTTAATCAGAATATTGCGGGCACCCGATATATCATTCTCGCTTAGCAAGGGGGATGACAAGGCCAATCGAACCGCCTCCAAGGCACGGTTCTCGCCGCTGGCCTGACCCGAACCCATCACTGCTTTTCCGCTCTGCTGCAAAACGGTTCGAACATCGGCAAAATCAACATTGACATACCCATCGACGGTAATAATCTCGGCAATGCCTTTGGCCGCTGAAGCCAAAACATCGTCTGCCTTGGCAAAGGCATCTTTGAAAACCAGGTTTCCAAACAGCTCGCGTACCTTGTCGTTGCTGATAACCAAAGTTGTATCGCAAAATCGGCGCAATTCCTTTAAGCCAATTTCGGCCTGCTCAAGTCGCTTCTTGCCTTCAAAGGAAAATGGCAGCGTAACAATACCCACGGTCAAAATGTCCAGGGCCCGACAAGCCTCCGCCAAAACAGGGGCCGCACCGGTGCCCGTTCCACCACCCAGCCCTGCTGTAATAAAGACCATCTTGGTTTCCCTACCAATGAGCTCTTTGAATTCTTCCATGGTTTCCACCGCGGCCTTACGCCCAATTTCGGGTTGATTGCCTGCTCCACGGCCTTCGGTCAGGTTGGGACCCAATTGCAGGCGATTCCGCACCAGATTGCGTTCCAAGGCCTGATAATCGGTGTTACAGACCAGGAAATCAACATCTTTGATTCCTTTTTGGAACATATGATTGACGGCGTTTCCCCCGGCTCCACCAATGCCGATAACCTTGATGATGGCACCTGGGTTTGATCCCAAACTGAATTGAAAATTACTGAGTGGCGTCATAAAAAATAAAGTATTAAGTGGTTATAAAATTATTTATCGTTTTTTGTTAAATGACAGAATGTTGAATTAAAAATTATCCACGATGCGGACTGTTTTTGGAGCCCAATTCCGGATCCATGAAGAATCCCGGCAGGACCGTAAGCAATCGTTCCAACAAACCCTCCCGAACCGGAGATGGTCCGCTATCACCGCCCGATTCACCAGAACCCCCGGATCGTTGGTTGCCTTGTCCATTGGATGAGGCACCTTCATTTTCCAATTTGGCCAACGAGGTCAAAACCAGACCGCAAACGGTTGCATAAACCGGGGATTTGATTAGATCCGGAGCCTGGCTCAGGTGCCCGTTGGAATCCCCAACGCAGGCCTCCATACCCGTCATAAGCGAAAACAAATGTTTGATGTTCTTCAAACGGGCTCCCCCTCCTGTTAGAACGATGCCTGCGCTCAGTCGCTTTTCATAACCGGAACTACGAATTTCATATTGTACATGCTGAATAATTTCCTTGACCCGGGCATTGATGATATTGGCCAAGGTCAGCAAACTGATTTCTTTCGGATCCCTGCCACGAATACCGGGAATCGAAACTACTTCGTTGGCCATGCTTTCATGGGCCAAGGCCGAACCGAAACGAACCTTCAGGGCTTCGGCTTGATCAAACAAAACAGAGCAACCTTCCCGTATGTCTTGGGTTATGATATTTCCGCCCAATGGGATAACCGCCGTATGACGAATGATGTTCTGATGAAAGATGGCGATATCGGTGGTGCCGCCCCCTATATCAACCAAAACAACTCCGGCATCCTTCTCGTCCTTGCTCAAAACCGCTTCGGCCGAAGCCAGCGGCTCAAGAGTCAAACCATTGATGAGCAGACCGGAAAGTTCGACGCAGCGTTTGATATTCATGATGGCTCCCACCGAACCGGTAATCATGTGGAACATACCCTCCAGGGTAATACCACTCATGCCGACTGGGTTGGTAATATCTTTTTCGCCATCGACCGTATAATCTTGGGGCAAAACATGAATGATTTCATACCCCGCTTGCTGAGGCACTCGGTACATCTCCTCCAACAAACGATTCACATCAGCCTTTGAAATTTCGGTTTCACGGTTTTGGCGAGTCATCATGTTGCGCTGTTGATGACTGCGGATGTGTTGACCAGCGATTCCGACGTTGACAACCCGTATATCGACACCTGAGCGAGCCGAGGCCTCTGCTACGGCTTGTTTAATGGATTGAACTGTCAGCTCAATATTGGCCACCGTCCCCCGGTTGACCCCTTGAGAAACAGCCGAGCCCATACCCAAGATGTCTACCTTGTTGTGTTCGTTGCGCCGTCCGACCACCGCGCAGATTTTGGTCGTACCGATATCCAGACCGACAACGATTTCAGGCTCCGGCACCGGCACCGGCTCCGGTGCCTTGCGGGGAGATACTGCGTTTCTGAAACTTGAGAAATTTAGCGACATACAATTTGATCTTTAAAAATGAGATTGATGTTATGAAAACGGGTCGGAAGAGAGTCTGCCGGCGCCCAACGGTAAAAAACCGAAAGCTTGCGCAGCTTGGCTGTCAAATCCATGGAGGTGCCTACCCAGATTCGTTGGCCGGAGCGGGTCTGTAACTCCAACGAGGCCGAGTCCCTGCCGGATAGCACGTATTGGGTCACTTCCTTTCCCAAGATGGAATCTGACACCAGGACTTGGTGGGTCCTGAGGGCCAAGGCCAGTCCCGTATGCATAGGCAGTTTGGCTTGGGACCAATGACCGGGTACATTGCCCAGGATAAGGGGAAGTGGCCAGGCAAACCCGGGGCTCAAAGGCACGCCCAGACCGCGATTATCCAAGTAATAGCCGGGCCTTCCAACGGGCATCACTCTCAAGACCGGACGACTGAATTCCACCTCCACCCAAAGAACACGGTCCAAGCCCAGGCTAAGATCGGCACGGACCAGCGAAGGCAGGGATCTTAAGGTCTTTTCATGGACCATCATTCCCCGAGGAGACCGGTTTGCCTTCAAAGAGACAACGCGGGATATTTCCCCTTCACTCAACAGGTGCATTCCATGCTGATCCCGGTAGACCACCTCCACTTTTTTGATTTTGGTCGCCTTGAGTTCGTTCTGTGCACCCACCCAAATCACGGTTACCAAGCCCAACCCCAGGATGCGTAGCATGGCAAGGCGAACAGTCGCCCAATCAAGGGAGCGAATTTTTTGACTAAGCGAAGAGATCACGGTTGTCGCTGGGGTTTGAATTGGTTGACCCCTCCGAAGAATAGGGGCCGGAAGGCTTTGCCATACGGGGTGAAGCCGATTCTTCGGCCAGAATACGAACCGCGATTGCATCCAAATATTGATCGATATCACCGGCTCCGATGGTGACCACCAAATCGGAGGGATGCTCCAACACATCCTGTATCCATGCAGGGCTGGACCCTTCGCTCACCGGCAAACAGCGATGAACACAGGTCATATCCTTGGCAATCAACCCACTATCGACGCCTTCCATCGGTTTTTCGCGGGCCGGGTAAATCGGCAGCAACCAACACTCGTCCAAAGCGGATAGGGAACGCGCAAATTCAGGCGCAAAGTCACGGGTCCTGCTGTAAAGGTGCGGTTGGAAGATGCCCAAAACACGACTGTTGGGGTGCATGAGGCGCAGGCCACGGATCAAAGCATCAATTTCCCGGGGGTGATGAGCGTAATCATCCACCAGCCAGCGGCGTTTGCCTCGGGCCACGTACTCAAAGCGTCGCTTGATTCCCTTAAAATCGGCCATAGCCGGTGCAATACTCTCCGGCGCCACCCCGCATTCCAAGGCAATGGTGATAGCAGCCAACGCGTTTTCGATGTTATGTTGACCGGGTAACATGCTAGGGATATCCTTAATTACAGTTTTCCCATGGTAATCAAACCAGAGGTAACCCTCCGAAACCGCTACCTGATCTGCATAAATCCCTTCGCTGCTTCCGTAGGTCAAATGCCGGACCCCCTCCATGGGTTGGAGATCCAAACCCGCACGGGACACCAACAAGCGAGCAGCCGATTGAGCAAATTGTCGGTAGGAGCGCAGGACAGCACCGGCATCCCCGTACACATCCAGGTGATCAGGATCCGTACTCGTTACCACGGCCCATTCAGGCTGCAATTCATGAAAAGAACGATCGTATTCATCCGCTTCAACCACCATCATTGCGTGCTCACTGCCCATCATTAGGTTTGAGGAGGCATCAACACCCAATCCACCCAAAAAGGCTGTTACATCCAATCCACCGCAACGCAGCAAATGGGCTATCAAAGACGTTGTGGTTGTCTTGCCGTGGGTTCCGGCCACGGCCACCGTGGGACGACGAGCGGTCAGCAACCCCAACATGCGGGCCCTCTTGATGATGGTATAGTTGCCGTTTCGAAAATAAGTCAACCAAGGCTGATCAAAGGGGACCGCCGGAGTGTAAATCACCAAGCAATGTTCGGGATGCTCGTCAAAGGGGGGAGGACATTGTTCGGTGTTCAAATGCTCCAAAACCAAGGCCCCGGAAGCCTGCAAAGCGCGGGTTAAATCACTGCTTATGCGGTCATACCCGGCTACCTCTTTGCCTGATAACAAAAGGTAACGGGCAAGCGCACTCATTCCGATACCCCCGATACCAATCAAAAAATAACGCTTATAGGCCATTGGATTCATGCGGCGTTTTTTTTGTAGGTTAAATCAAACAAATCGATCGCAATTCGTCGGGCTGCATCCGGACGGGACCATTTTCGCAAACCCAGAGCTTTGGCCTCCGCAGCTTTGGGATCCTTGCCCCATTCCCCTAGAACCCGTGGTAAATCATTTGCAATCGAAGCATCGCTGCTAATCCACGCAAGGGATTGGTTTACCCAATTCATCGCATTGTGATGTTGATGATTTTCAGCGACGTAGGGTGAAGGCACGAGTAAACAAGGCTTGGCAACCAAGGCCAATTCGCTCATGGTTCCAGCACCAGCCCTCGATACAATCCAATCGGCCGCCGCATAGGCCATCGTCATCTCTTGTACAAAAGGCAAAACCCTCAATTTCGGCCCTTGCTTTGCCTTTAGGTCTTCCGGCAATTGGTAATGACGGCCGCATTGCCAGAGCCAGACCACTTCGAGGGCATCAGAACGCAGGCAGGCTTCCACCGCTTCGTTCAAGGCCCTAGCCCCCAAACTTCCCCCCAAAACCAAGACTGTTTTTTGCTCGCCGGACAAGCCCCAAAATTTCAAGGCCTCTTCGCGGCTAGGCCCCTGAATCTGCAATTCATGACGAACCGGGTTGCCGGTCACCACCGTTTTGTTCGAGCCAAAATAGGCTTCCATGCCTTCAAAAGCCACATAAACCCGGCGTGCACCGCCCGAGAGAAAACGATTGGTGGCTCCCGGTAGGGCGTTTTGTTCCTGCAAAGCCGTTGAGATACCCAAACGCTGAGCAACCCAAAGAAGCGGACCGCTGGCATAACCACCCACGCCGACCACCGCATGGGGGCGAAACTTTCGTAACAAGACCCAGGCATGCACCACAGAAACCAGAATCTGCAGAGGCAAGGCCCAGTTTTTCCAAAAGGCTTTGCGCTGAAATCCCCTAATCCAAAAACCCGTAATTGGAAATCCAGCCAACGGTACCTGCGTCATTTCAATTTTACCCAAAGCCCCGACAAAGTGAACCGAACAATTCGGACTCAGATCCCTGCAGGCCTGGGCGATGCTGATCGCTGGAAACACATGCCCCCCGGTTCCACCGCCGCTCACCATGATTTTCCAAACCGAATCCGGTTGATGTTGCAATGAACTAGGCATACGCGGCCTCCCCGTTGGATGAATTTGTTTCCGACGCAATCGAATTGCTGGATTCGCTCTCAATATCCAATTCAGACCAGTCCCCTTCCCCGGTCATGTCCCGACTAACACTTAGAACCACGCCCATGGCCAAGGCATTGATGAGGATGGAACTTCCACCGTGCGATATAAACGGCAGGGTCTGTCCGGTCACTGGCATGGCGCTCACCGAGACCAGCATATTCACCACGGCTTGGGCCATTAAAGCCATGCCCATCCACGATGCAATGTAGGCCCCGTAAGGCGAACGGGCCCGCATCGCAATTTTTCGAACACGATAGAACAAACCCAGGTACAAGACCAAAACCCAGATGGCCCCGGCCATCCCATACTCTTCAATCACAATCGCATAAATAAAATCGGAATAAGCATGGGGCAAAAAATTCCGTTGGATGCTTTTTCCGGGTCCCTTACCCCATAACCCCCCGTCCGATACGGCTATTTTGGCTTGTGTTACCTGAAAATCCTCCTGACCAGGGCTTTGGTTCCAAAACGACTCAACACGATTCTTCCAAACCCGGGCCCGGGGCCATCCCGCCCAATAAGCCACCGAAACAAGAAAAAGCACGACCAGAACGCCTCCAACAACAACCTTGGATAAATCAACAATGCGGGCACCGGCCACCCAAATCATCCCCATCCCAACACCGATTAACATGAGAGCAGTCGACAAATTTTCGGGGGCAATCAAAACAGCCGTAACCATAATCCCGCCTAACAATCGGGCCCAGCCATCCCTAAATCGCCGAATTTTTTCGTCTTTCTGTAACAAAGCCAGGCCCCGAGCCAACCACAAAATCAAGAAAAACCGAGCCGGATCCGAGCCCTGAAAACTAATGTTCGTAAAGGGAATCACCAAAGACCTGGATGCCGAATTGATTGTTTGTCCATACACCAGGGTTACCGCAAGAATCGCACATCCGATATAAACGCCCCAAGCAGAAATCCGTCCCAACCAAAGGTAAGGTATACGATGAACAAAAAGCATAATGATACCTCCTAACATCAGTTTGAAGCCATGGGCTAACAAAAATCGCTCAATATTCCCATCGTTGTTACGAAGTGCTAATTGGCCAATGGATGAATAAATGAGAGGCAAAGAGCTCACCATCAGGAGCCCAATGAGAATCCAGAGAACCCGATCCCCCTTAAACAATGCCGACCAACTGTTCATCATTGGGCTACGTATTCTTACAGCTGGTTAACAAAATACTTAAACTGTCGTCCACGATCCTCGTAGTTCTCGAAGAAATCAAAACTGGCGCAGGCGGGTGATAACAAAACAGCGTCCCCTTTTTGGGCTAGTTGATACGCCCTTTGAACACATTCCTGCATCCCGGATACATTGACGATGACCGGAACCTTGCCGGCAAAGGCTTCATGCAGGGCCCTGTTGTCTTTGCCCATGCAAATCAATACTTTGACTTTGGAGGCCACCAAATCATAAAGGGCCGTATAATCATTCCCCTTGTCGACACCGCCCGCGATCCAGAGCACCGGCTTGTCCATGGATTCCAAAGCATACCAGGTAGAATTGACGTTGGTGGCTTTGGAATCGTTGATATAATCAACCCCACGGATGCGGCCCACTTTTTCGAGCCGATGCTCCAACTGATCAAAATTTGTCAGACTCTCGCGGATACTTTCTTTGCGTACCTCCATCAATTGGGCGACGACGGCCGCCGCCATTGAGTTGTACGTATTGTGGCGGCCAACCAAGGCCAATTCGTTCAGGGGCATGGACATACGTTTATCGTTCATTTCGAGGAATAGTTGAGAGTCAAGGGTGTAGGCCCCTCCTCCAAAGGAAGAAGGACGATCCCACGATAGGGTATAGGTTTGAAAAGGCTTTTGGACCAGGCAATCCATGCCTTGGCGGCTGTAGGCATCATCGCTGCACCAAACCAAGGCACTTCGGTGATCCATGTTACGGACTAATCTGAATTTGGATTGCACATAGTTTTCCATACGATAACCGTAGCGGTCCAAATGATCAGGGGTTATATTGGTCAGAACCCCAATGTCAAAACGGGTCTTGTGCAGACCATCCAATTGAAAGGAGCTAACCTCCAAGACATAGATCTCCGGTCCATGGTTGGAATCGGCCATCAAATCCTCGGCCACAGCACCTGCAAAACTGCGACCCATATTGCCCGCAATCCCGGCTCGTAATCCGGCACTTTTGAGAACATGATGGGTCAAATGGGTGGTGGTGGTTTTGCCGTTGGTACCGGTAATCCCCACCAACTTTGCCTTGGTATGAGCCGCAGCGAATTCAATTTCGTCGACAACAGGAATCCCTTGGTCCAAGGCCGCCTGAATCCAAGGTAATTCCGGAGCAATTCCAGGGCTTTTGATAACCAAATCCGGTTTCCATAAAGCAATTTCCTTGGAACAGGATGCGGTGTACGGAATCTCCAACGCTTCCAATTGTTGGATTCGCTGCTCCCGGATGGTTCCCTGATCCCAAACCTCTACTTCCATCCCCAAAACCTTTCCCAGTCGGGCGGCACCACAACCGCTCTCACCGGCTCCCAAAACAAGCAAACGTTCCCTATTCATCGCAGTTTGAGCATTGTGAAAGTGAGGATAACCAAGAGCACCGTAACAATCCAAAAACGAGTAACCAACTTAGGCTCTGCCAGGCCTCCCAATTCGTAATGGTGATGAAGCGGAGCCATACGGAAAACACGTTGACCCACTCCTGTTCTCTTTTTGGTATAACGAAACCAAGTGACTTGAATAATGACCGAAAGGCTTTCAACAAAAAAGATACCGCACAGAATCGGCAGCATTAATTCCATTTTGATAATGAGTGCGACCGAAGCAAAGGCTCCGCCCAGGGCCATCGACCCCGTGTCACCCATAAAAACCTGGGCAGGATAGGCATTGTACCACAAAAACCCGATACAGGCTCCAACCAAGGCCGCCAAAAAAACAACCACCTCCCCGGAACCCGGTACATACAGGAGGTTGAGGTACGAAGCCAATTTGATATTTCCCGACATATAAGCCAGAATACCCAAACCCGTTCCAACAATTGCGCTCGTCCCAGCGGCCAGACCATCCACTCCGTCGGTGAGATTGACCGCATTGGTAACCGCAGTAACAATAAATACAATAAGTGCAAAATAAAAGGCCCATACCAAGGATGGATCCCACCCTAATTTGGAATAATCCAACCCGTATTTGGTAATAGGCAGGTTGGTTTTGAGGGCCATCGTTGAAATATCCCGGTGATAATACAGAACCGATGCAATCAAAAGCCCCAAACCTATTTGACCAATCACCTTGGATCGGGAACGCAGGCCTTTTTTGTCTTTCAAAAAAACTTTGATATAATCGTCAACCCCGCCAATCACACCCATCCACAAGGTTGCAACCAACATCAAAATAACATAAATATTATCAGGCCTTGCTGCCAGGAGGGTCGGTATCAAAATGGCGACCAGTAAGATCAGCCCTCCCATGGTAGGGGTACCTTTTTTGGAGAGATGGGTAGCAGGCCCGGATTCACGGATGCTTTCACCGATTTGTTTGGACTGTAGCCAGCGGATGATCCGTTTGCCAATAAATAAACTGATTAACAAAGACAGGGCGGCGGCCAACGAAGCTCGAAAAGTGATAAAACGAAAGGCCCCGGCACCGCTCAAGTCCCAAACCCTGTCCAAATAATCAAAAAGATAATACAACACGGAATCAGAATTTAGAGGTGGGTTTCAATGCATTCATATGAAGAGTCAACTGCTCGCGATCACTAAAAGGAAGTCGTTGACCCTGAATTTCTTGATACAATTCGTGCCCTTTACCTGCCACCAAAATCAAATCCCCCGGACAGCTCAATTGAACCGCTTTTTGAATTGCCAAATCTCGGTCCGCCTCGCAATAGACCCGATCGGTCGAGGCATGCGCAGGCAGTCCCTGACGCATGTGTTCCAAAATAAGCAAGGGATCTTCGCTGCGAGGATTATCGGATGTCATCACCATAACATCAGAATTGGCATAAGCCACCTCGGCCATAAGGGGTCGTTTGCCTTGATCGCGGTCACCGCCACAACCAAAGACCACCAAGAGTCGACCTTTGCCTTTTTGAAGGTCATAGAGGGTGGACAAAACTTGTTGCAAGGCATCGGGGGTATGAGCATAATCCACCACCCCCCATCGTCCTTCAGGTCCCTGCATGTTCCACATCCGACCTTGGGGAGGCTCCGCTTGCGCCAATGCATTGGCAATTTCTTGGGGTTGGGCCGAAAGCAAGCGGGCAACCGCGTACACGGCGAGGGCATTGTAGGCATTAAAACGCCCGGTTAAATTTGCCTTTAAGGAGGTTTCGGTAGTATCCATGCGCAAACAGCCCGGTTCCAAGACCAGGTTTGAACCTTCATAGACTTGTTGTCCTGAAGGACTTTCGTTTGCACCCGTCAACGTATAGGCTACCCGCATCGCAGTGCTGCAGGAAACCATGGCCTGACCATACGCATCATCAGCATTGTACAAGGCAAAGGCCGTGTTATCCAGACCATCAAAAAAGGAACGCTTGGCCAAAAAATAATTTTCCATGGTCCCGTGGTAATCCAAGTGGTCGCGGGTCAGATTGGTGAAAACACCCCCCCGAAACCGTAAGCCACTGACCCTATGCTGAGCCATGGCATGGGAACTGACCTCCATAAAAACATAAACACATCCAGCCTCCAGCATTTCCCGTAACAATTCATTTAAACGAAGAGCATCCGGGGTGGTATGAGTCGAGGGAAGCATGCGGTCCCCCACCCGGCATTCTACGGTGGAAATCAACCCGCAGTTGAATCCCATTTTGCTAAAAACCTGGTAAAGAAGGGTTACCACGCTGGTTTTTCCATTGGTTCCTGTAACACCAATCAGGTTCAAATGACGGGATGGGTGTCCCTGCAATGCGGACGCCAACCGGCCCAATGCTTGGGCACTGTTAGGGACCTGCACCAAAGTGCTTTGCGGGTATGCATCCGCCCATTGGTCCAAATTCTTTTCAACCACCACCGCCGTAACACCTGATTTGAGAGCCTCTTCCACCCATGCATGGCCGTCCACGCGGCTGCCTTGAACAGCCACCAACAAGGATCCGGGCTTTGCCTTTCGATGGTCAGCGCAAATCGCCTCGATCAAAAGGTTAAGCGGTCCCCTTGTTTCGAGAATCTGCAATTCTTGAAGCAAAATTTCCAGCGGCATCATGATCCGAGCAACAGCGTAACCCGCTGCCCAGGTTTATCATCCTTCAAATTTCCAAGCAAGCGACGCACCCGACCGCTACCTTGCACCGAAACACTGTAACCCTGGCGTTCCAAGGCCCAAACCGCGGCCGATGCCTCCATCCCTATCAAGTCGTCCGGTTTTTGGATCCGTTTTTCATTCGCATTCACCTCTTTTGAAATGGATCCTTGCGGTAAAGCCGGACGAGTATTGGGGCGGTATTCTTTGATAGCCATCGTTTGTTCGGCTATGTCTCTAAAAACAGGGGCTGCCACCATCGAAGCGTAGTAAATTCCCGCCGAAGGTTCCTCAATCATCACTAGGCAGGTGTATTGAGGGTTGGGATCTGGGAAATAACCAATAAACATGGCCCGGTGTCTATTTTCGGAAGTCAAGCCTTGTTCGTTGCGTAACCGGGCTGTTCCCGTTTTGCCTCCTATCCCAAAGGTTAGGCCCTTCATTTGTTCCTTGACAGTCCCATCCACTGCAACCCTACGCATCATTCTTCGGGCCGCTTCGGCATGGTCTTTTTCCAAAATCCTTGTACCTCGTGGCAAAGAAGTTGCTTCAACCAAACTAGGTTCCTGCCGTATCCCACCATTCACCACCCCGTTGTAAAAAGCCAACAATTGCAGGGGCGTAATTTGCAATGAATACCCGATTCCTGTTGAATACAAATCAGAAGCACTCCAACCACGATGTTCTGGATTCCTGTACAGAGGCCTGGGATCCTCCAACAAGGGGAGCTTCATTCGACGACCCAAACCAAAGGCTTGTAAACGATCAAAATAAGCTTTGGGGTTTCTGGCATACCCTCGGTGTAGCAATTTGGAAATCCCAACGTTGGAGCTTTTGGAGAATATTTCCTCCACACTCATTTGGGATCCGTAACGATGATCATCTTGGATTTGATAGGATCCGGCCTTGAATTGGTAAGAACCCATATCTATCGTATCGTTCAAATTCCAGTAACCATCCGCAACACCGGCCATCAACGAGGCTAACTTGAAAACCGAACCTGGCTCGACAGGGTATCCATAAGCGACTTGGTTCCATTCCCCGTAAGCCTGACCTTGTTGGTTACGAACCAAGTTAACCATGGCCCGAATTTTACCGGTACGCGTTTCCAACAAGAGGGCACAACCCAAGCGGGCCTTGTGCTCCTCCATCGATTTGATGAGGGATTCATGGGCAATTTCCTGCAAACGGATGTCAAGAGTTGTAACAACAGGCTGACCATGCTTGGGTTCCTGTTGAACTCCTTCACCCATCGGCTTCCATACACCCCCACCCATTCGCTGTTTGAGAACCAAACCCGGCTTACCGGCCAAAATCGTATCCAAACCCTTTTCGATGCCTATTCGAGCTGTATCGTTTTTGAGATAACCAATGGTTCTTGCCGCTAATTCTCCGTAGGGCATCACCCGATGATTGGTCTGAATCGCGACCAGTGCGCCCCGCATGGTCGATTCATTGCCTAACATGGGTAGTTGCCGCACCCGTGCCATGGTCCCAAAGCTGACCCCTTTGCGTAACAACCAATAACGGTTGGGTTTTGAAGCATAACGGGCCTGGATTAATTTGGTTTTCCATGCGAGTCGGGAAAGATCCTCAAAAATTTTGGATAGTCCTGTGGCCAAGCCGTCAACTTGCCGATTAAAAGCGGTATCGGCCATGGTCGCTACCCCAAAATCAATCCTCAGCTCATACATTGGAACCGAAGAGGCCAGCAAATTCATCTGACAATCGTAGATATCCCCTCGATTGGCTGGTAAATCAAAAAGACGAAGGTTTTCCTTCACCGATTGAGCCCTGTATTCCGTACCCCAGGTTGTGGCATAAAGGTATACTCTGCCCAAAATAACAAAACCCAATACCAAAAGCACCAAAAAAGCACCATTCAAACGCCATCCTTGATTCGAGCCAATCATTGAATTATGGTTTTGATAATGAATTGGTTGTGGATTTTCCGAGGGAGGTTTTGCCTGATTCATGCGCCCGCCGGTTGAGAGCCAACGGCGGAACACGCAGGGGCTCAAGTCCCATTGACAAGGCACGTTCGGATACACGTTCCAGTTGCCCTAAGCTCACCAATTCTGTTTTCAAAAAAAGGTATTGAGAGCGCAGCTCTTGGTTGTTTTTTTCGAGTAAACTCATGTTACGAACCAAGTTTTCACAGCGATGAATGTAGGCGATGTACAAAATCATTAGCGCAATCAGGTAAACACCAAACAGGCCGTGCCTACGCATTGCATCGGGCTGAACCCAACGCTCAGGGTCCAGGACAGTCCATAGATTCCAAGAAGGAGATTTTGGATTGGTTCCGGTGTTACTCATAACACGGCTTGGGTTAAGCGTTCCTGCCACTGTTTCCAGGTCAAATCATTGCGTACCCCTACCCGCAAACGAGCACTACGAGATCGTGGATTTTGGGCAGATTCTTCCACATCTGCCGTCACAAACCGTCCTCGGATAGGATCAAAAGGCCGAAGGGGATGACCATAGAGATCCTTGCGTGCCTGGCCTTCGAGGCTACCATGATTGATGTAGTTTTTGACCAAACGATCCTCCAATGAATGGTAACTCATGACCACCAAGCGCCCACCCTCTGCCAAGAGCCTTGCTGATTGTTCCAACATGGCGCAGAGGCTATCCAATTCCCTGTTAAGGTGTATACGGATGGCCTGAAAAACCTTGGCCACAAAGCGCGATGGCTTTTCTTGACCAACATATTTCATGGCCAAGGCTTTGAGTTGACCCGTGGTTTTGATGCCCCCTTCGCTACGTGCTTTAACCAAATCCAAAGCCAGGGACCGTGCCTGCCGTATTTCGCCATAACGATAAAAGACCTCCGCCATCTCGCTTTGCTCAGTCGTCTTTAACCATTCTTCGGCCGTGACTCCGCTCCTATGGTCCATTCGCATATCGAGGGGGGAAGATTCATGCCGAAAAGCAAATCCTCTTTGTTCTTCGTCCAACTGATGGGACGAAACTCCCAAATCGGCCAAAATTCCATGAACGGATGACACGCCTTGCCACTGAAGAAAGCGTTCCATCTGCGAGAAATTACCATCGATGAGGGTAAAGCGAGGATCCTCAGTCAACGCAGCACCGTATTCAGGGGAACCTAGGCGGGCCCTGTTCAAGGCATCCGGGTCTTGATCAATTCCAAAGAGCCGGCCCTTGGGGCCCAGCCTTCCTAAAATAGCCCGGGAATGGCCGCCACCTCCAAAGGTGCAATCCACATAAACCCCATCGGACCTGATTTGCAGGGCGTCCAAGCAGGCGTCCAACAAGACAGGTTGATGATAAAAAGGCCTATCCATTCCATTTTCCTCCCATCACCCGCTCGGCTAATGCCGAAAAATCCTGGGGCTCTTGGTCCAGCATACGCAGGTAGGCCTGCTCTGACCATATTTCCAGGCGATTCAAATGCCCAAAGAGAACCAAGTCTTTGTCAATACCCGCGTATTGAAGCAAGGGCTTGGGTAAAAGAATGCGATGGGCCGAATCCGATTCCAAGGAGGTCGCTCCACGAAGGAAATACCGAAGAAACTCCCGGTTTTCGCGGACATAGGGATTCAACTGACCCAATTCTGCAACCATGGATTCCCATTCCGGTGCAGGATAAAGGACTAAACAAGCCTCAAATCCACGGTTGACGACCCATTTGCCCGCTGATTCAGCAGGTACCTGCCGAAGCAAACCGGCCGGTAGGCTGATTCTGGATTTGGCATCCAGCTTCAATGGAAATTCCCCGATGAGTTGCGTCACGATGTTTGGCTATTCTGAAGTACGAATTAACCACTTTTTCCCACTATATCCCACTTTTCCCCACAAAACTTATCCACAAACCCGGCCAAGCCCACAAGCCTTCCAACGAGGACCGAATCCAGGAAATCGTGTAGGTTTGGGGCATACGCTCTGTCCTGGCTATCTTCAAACGATGAAAACAGGCTCAACTCCTTACAAGCCCCAGGTTCGGGGCAGCATTGAGGTGATTACCGGCTCCATGTTCTCGGGCAAAACCGAGGAACTTATCCGTCGCCTGCGAAGGGCAGAATTAGCAGGACTGCAAGTGTTAATTTTTAAACCGGATTTTGATAAGCGCTACGGCACAGACGCTGTCATATCCCACAACCGAAACAGCATTCCCTGTCATAATATTCACCATTCAAGGCAAATTACCGAACACCTTGCTGAACATTTTCCTAACACAAAAGGTGATTCAACCAATGGGCTGGTGATTGGGATAGACGAAGCTCAATTCCTGGATGAAGACCTGGTCAAAGTCGCCTTGCAATTAAGTCGTCTCAATCACCGAGTCCTTGTGGCGGGTTTGGATATGGATTTTTTGGGTCAACCGTTTGGGCCTATGCCTGCCCTAATGGCAGTGGCAGAAGAGGTTACAAAGGTGAGGGCCATTTGTTCCGATTGCGGACACGAAGCCTCTCATTCACATCGACATACATCGTTACAATCAACACGAGTTTTGGGCGCCCAAGAACATTACCGACCCCTGTGCCGTCCATGTTTTAACAGAGCCCTGGATCATGCCAATACCGAAACAGGATTTTTTTGACACTTTTTCTGTTTTAGGATTACACCCTCAACGTGATGACGATTTTGAATGTTAACAATAAGTTCTAAAAATTACCTAAAAAGTCAAAAAAATGAGCAACCATGTTTTTATACATCCGACCGCTGTGGTGGATGAAGGTGCTCTTCTGGGAGATGGCACCAAAATTTGGCACTTTTCGCATATAATGTCCGATTCAGTGGTTGGAGAACGTTGTAACATCGGACAAAATGTTGTTATATCACCCGGAGTCATCCTTGGTTCCAATGTTAAAATTCAAAACAACGTTAGTCTCTATACCGGTGTAATCTGTGATGATGATGTTTTTTTGGGACCCTCCTGCGTTTTTACCAACGTTGTGAACCCCCGGTCCGCCGTGAATCGACGCGGTCAATACGCCCAAACCCGTGTGGGCCGAGGTGCAAGCATAGGCGCCAACGCTACAATTGTATGCGGGCACGATATTGGCCAATATGCATTCATTGGAGCAGGCGCTGTTGTCACCAAACATGTTCCTGACTACGCCCTTGTGGTTGGCAATCCTGCCAAGCAAACGGGATGGATGAGTGAATTTGGCCACAAACTCAACTTTGACGAGCAAGGCTTGGCCACTTGCCCTGAAAGCGGTGAAAAATACCGGCTTGAACAAGGTTTGGTTGCTAAAATTTCAAACCAACCGGTTTGAAGCGTTTGACTTAACGCAGAATTTGAAAGCGAAGCCTTTGAGGAGGCAGGTCGGAATCCACCGGAACAATTCGAAGAAAATAAGTCCCCTGGGCCAAAGGAGAAACGTCCCATCCTATTTCTCCGGCTTCTCCGACAACCCCTGATTCAGAAGACCATACGCCTGAAAGCACTTGCCTACCGGCTCTATCCTCAACATACAAACCAGCCTTGCGTAGGCCGGTCGTTCCACGGATCCAAATCATACCATCGCTTGGAACCGGATATATCACCCAAGGCGCATCCTGCCCCGAACCAAGCAAGGCGTTGTTCTCCTTTCCTGCGCCCTTACCAATCACCGGCATAACAGGATTGACTCTTATGGTTCCGGTCGCTATGTTTCCCCTACCAGTCATGCAAGGTCCCGCAAAAGTCACTTTGTAGACAAAAGTTCCGTTGACAACAGGAACACCCCATAGGAGCACTGTGCTGTCCAAACCACGCCACTGCCCCACCACCCCCTGAGGCAAGCCGGTGAACAAGGCACCGTTGGCACCGCTGAGGGCTTGGTAACGCACCGTATCAATCGGCGTAAATTGATTGACCGTATCCCCGCTGCTGGGCGAAACTCTTTGATAACGAATCGAATCAACGATGGTAAGGTTTCCGGTCGGTATGGATTGTCCGACTGTGCATCCCCCTGTCATCGTTACCGTATAGGTATAGGAACCCGGAACATTGCACGTACCATTTATGGTCAAAACATTGGACGCAAATCCGGCCAAAATTCCAGGTGGCAAACCGGTCACATTGGCACCCGTCGCTCCGCCACCCAGGGTATAAACAATGGGCTGAATAGGCTTTCCTACACAACGGGTTTGGTTATTGGTTGTGATTTCTGGCGCACTGAGGGTAGCGCTTTTACGGGACAAGAGAATGGTGTTATGATTGACTGTAAGGGTTCCACTTATTTGATTGGATGATCCTCCAGAGCAGCCCCCAAACATCACCACGGTATAACGAAACACCCCACGAACCTGAGGAGTTCCAGAAATCGTAGCCAAACGTGAATTAACATCATAGGATCCACTAACTCCCTGTGGAAGGCCGTAAAACAAAGCGCCAACGGCTGGCCCCGCCAATTGATACCGTATCGTCGCTATAGGGGAGGATCGGCAAATCGTTTGATTGGCGGTTGATAACGATGTAGCCAAAGAAATCGTATTAATCGTACGTATGGTTAGCGTACCGGTGGTAGCACCCACAGCCCCTCCGCAACCGTTGGGTGATATGACGAAATTATAGGTTCCACTCGCTGTTGGTGTACCGCTGATAATGATGGAATCGTTTCTCCATACACCACTAATTCCCGCAGGCAATTGGCTAAAGGTAGCCCCGGTGGATCCAATGGTCCGGTATACAATCGGCACCATGGGCGTATTAATACACAGCGTTTGATTGCTGGACCCGGATAATATGGCCAAAGAATTCGGTGAAACACCTATGGTATCATTAAAAATCCGTGGCCCTGCCATGCAGGCACCCGGGCCTACCCCGGTTAGGGTAAAACGAAAAAGAAAAGTGCCTTGAGCCAACGGTGTTCCCTCTATGAGTATCGAATCATTCCTCCATTGACCGGTGACTCCCGGAGGCAATCCGACAAAGACAGCCCCTGTTGCTTGGGTGGTTCTAAATATGATAGGCTGAATTCCAATACCCAGACAAGCTGAATTTTGATTGAGAGTCCCCGGTAAAGAGAGCAAGGTATAGCTGTAATTGGGATGAACAATAATGGTATCACTAACCGTATTAACACCACCGGTGCATCCCCCTGTCATGCTAACGGTATAAATAAACGTTCCCGATAAGGTGGGTGATCCGGAAATACTAACCACATTGTTATTCCAAGAGCCATTAACACCCGGTGGCAAGCCAAAAAACTGAGCACCGGTAGCCCCGGTTGTTGTATAATTAACCAAAGTAAGGGGTGTTCCTTCACAAAGAGCCTGATCCACAGTCGCCTGTGTAGACGATAATACAATCGTATTATTCGGTAAAACCGTAATGGTTCCCTGACCGGAATTACCAGCACCTGCATCGCATCCTCCGGCCAATGTAACAATATAATTATAAACTCCAACAATGGTTGGAGTTCCGTATAGACGGATGGTATCGTTGCTAAAATAACCGTTTACACCTGCCGGCAAACCAAAATACTGAGCACCTGTGGCTCCCTGGGATATAAAAACGATGGTATCCATGGGAGTATTCACACAAACGGATTCGTTTCTCAAATTCAAACTGGAGGTCAAGAAAATAGTATTAAGCGACACGGTAATGACCCCGTTCCGGAAGTTAACCCCCCCGGTACAGCCTCCAGTCATGGTCACTGTATAAACATAGACTCCGGTTTGGGTCGGAGTCCCGGCAATGGTAACGGTATTGTTAGCCCAAACCCCCGTGATTCCCGGAGGTAAGCCTGTCACAGTAGCTCCCGTTGCTCCCGTTGTAGCGTACGTAATGTTTGTAAGCAGGCTATCCTTGCATACCAACTGACTGTCGGTCCCTGAAGCCGAGGTTCGGTTTATGGTGTTATTGGGACGGACTACGATGGAGCCGGTTGAGCTATTCGAACCGCCTGTACATCCGCCGGTCATGGTGACAGTGTAATTAAAAGTTCCACTTCCCGTGGGCGATCCGCTTATGGTTACCACATTGGTAATCCATTGTCCATTTATTCCGTTTGGCAATCCGGTGAAGGTTGCACCGGTTGCACCGGTGGTTACCCATGTAACCGGAGTAATTGGAGTATTAATACATACATTTTGGCTGTTAGTACCCGACCCCGAAGTCAAATTAATCGTGTTGGTTGGATTAACTATAATGCTTCCGGTAGCGGTATTGAATCCTCCAGGACATCCTCCGGTCATGGTCACCGTATATCCAAACGTTCCAGAAACCGATGGTGTTCCACTTATTGTTAGTACATTGGAATTCCATGTGCCTGCCACACCTGGAGGAAGCCCGGAAACCTCGGCTCCGGTTGCGATGGTTGTATTAAAGGTAATGTTGGTTAAAGCCGTATTGATACAGACAACAGGGTTGTTACTACCTGCCCCCGAACTCAAGGTAATCGTGTTATTCGGTCTAACTATTATCGTACCTATTGCATTCACCGTACCACAACCGCCAGTTAAGAGGATTGAATAATTAAATGTTCCCGAAACGGATGGAGTACCGCTTATTGTGATAACATTCCCTGCCCACGAGGCCGTAACACCTGTTGGCAAGCCCGTTGCTGTTCCAATACCTGTTGCGCGAGTTGTCGTATGGGTAATCGAAGTCAATGGAGTGTTTATACAAAGCGTAGGGGTCGTGGATGGAGGTCCTGCAACCATATCCGGCACAACCGTGATTGTACCTGTGGCTGTATTCAAACCGCCTGTACAGCCCCCTGTCATCGTCACCGTATAAGTAAAAGTCCCTGAGACTGTTGGAGTACCGCTGATTGTAACCACATTCGAGTTCCAAGTGCCTGTAACACCTGAAGGAAGGCCTGCAACTGTTGCACCTGTTGCAATGGTAGTGGCATACGTAATGTTGATCAAGGAGGTATTGATGCACAAAACCCTGTTGTCACTACCCGGACCTGAACTCAATGTAGCCGTATTCGTCGGAACCACGGTGATTGTACCAGTTGCAGTGTTTGGCGAAGCAGAACATCCCCCCGTCATGGTTACCGTGTAGTTGAAGGTTCCCGATACCGAAGGCGTACCGCTAATGGTTACGACATTCGAAGCCCATACACCACCTACACCCGTTGGCAAACCCGTCACCGTTGC
>Ga0214923_10001009_pt1 | contig 41076 bp, 37 predicted proteins | sample LL1510_MetaG_FD_177993 | JGI IMG/M metagenome (GOLD analysis project Ga0214923, IMG submission 177993) | Freshwater microbial communities from Lake Lanier, Atlanta, Georgia, United States - LL-1510 | ecosystem: Environmental > Aquatic > Freshwater > Lake | place: USA: Georgia | collected... | reverse complement strand
TAGGAGAAGAGGACAAACTCTCTGATTATCTAGACACGAGCTGTGAAGCAAACCTCCAAGGAAAAACTCGAATTGAAAGGGGGCAGATTTACCATCGGTTTATCAAAACCTTTTACCCAGAGAGCCACTTAAAACTGAAAACTGTTCCTAAAGTGGGTCACTCTGGAAAAGATATGATTCAATCCAAGGCTGCTAGGGAGCTTTTGTTCCATTAATACATTTTTCTTGAAGCCCGATTTAATGGAAAAGTTATTACCTCTGAAACTCTTTAATATAATTCTCAACTTTAAATTTCTCTTTAGTTAGCTTCTGGATCTCTAGTCCATTCTGTTCAATGAGTTCTGGACTGTTCATCAGTTTTTTAGACCACGTATAAGCAACAAAGGCAGTTCCAAATACTGGAATATGATAAGTCCAGTGACTGTCTTCAGCTAAGACTGAATTAGCAGCCGAAGAGAGCCCCACCATTCCCACATCAAATCCTACTGTTCGCAATTTCTTAAGCCCGCCTTCAGCAATCCACTTTTGTACAGCCTCTCTAGACCAAGACAACCCAGGACTAGCGCCCACACTTCCACCTTCAAGAACTGCAGGTAAGGTGAGACCCTTAAAACCACTCACAAGTTTTCCTGAGGCGTACCCATCAAGAGCAGCTTTAGCCACAAAGGCTCCAGTCTTCCAATAAGCATAATTAGCATTTTTTAAGAGCGCTTCATTCGCTTTTTCCAATTGAAGTTTTCTATCTTCAATCAAAGCCAAATAGACTCTAAGTTCATTGAGGGTTGGCCTGGAACTGGATAGATTACTATCAGGCTTGGCTATAGGTCGTGAACCCAGATCCTGATGATCATTGGTCGTCTCCGCGAAAACTCGCCAAGTACAAGTTAAAAACAGAATCCAAAAAAAATAATTAAACCACTTCATCTCCGCGCCCCCCTCGAGGATTAAAAATCCCCATCGAACCGGGGAGTCTGCAAAGGCTGTGCACAAGATCTGAACAGTCGAAAAGCATGTTTACAACTTTTCGTGACAAAATTTGTCACTTTAGGCACCAGCTAGGGACGTATTTAGGCGGCACTCACTGAAATAATGCAAAACTTCTCAACGTCCACTAACCCCTTATCTGTAAGCTTCAGAGAGGGAATCACCGGAAGACTTAAGAAAGCTAATTGAAGAAATGGCTCTGGTAAAACACAACCGATGGATCGACTAGCTTGCCTCAAACTAATCAGTTTCAGCTCTACTTCTTTTGGAGAGATGTCAGTCATTAAGCCACCTAAAGGTAACGCTAAATCCGCAAGAACAACTCCTTTTTGAACTACCGAAAAACCTCCCTGATTTTTGATGAGCGTTTTTAAGGCAATCTGCATGTCCACCAAATCTGACCCAACTACAATCAGATTGTGACTGTCATGTCCTACGCTCGAAGCAATAGCGCCTTTAAAATTCTCCCCGAATCCCTTAACATACCCATTCGAAGGTTTTGATTTGTGACCATGACGTTCGAGCACTGTCAAATGTGCCACTCCCCTACCACTAGAATTTCCTACCTCTCGGTCAGTGATTATCTGACCTGGTTTAACCACGATAATATGAACATTTCCCTCGAAGGCTTTAAGCTCACTTATTTCAGGCGGACTCGCTTTTACAGATTGAGCAGCATTCGATGAAACTTCAGTGCCCCTCTCCATTTCACTTACCAGCTTTCCCTTGAGCCAAACATCGGAAACGACACATTGTTCAGCATCATCTAAGCTCACAAGGTCCGCACAAAATCCTGGAGCGATTGCTCCTTTGCGCAAAGGCCCTCTATCGAACCCATAGTGTTTGGCCACACTCCAAGAAGCCGATCTATACACAATTTCTGAAATAACCCCACTCTTTATCGCACTTCGAATTAAATGATCAAGATGGCCCTCTTGCGCAATATCGAGCGGGTTTCTATCATCGGTGCAAAATCCAATACTCGTGGAAGTTGCCATGTTTAGAAGGGGAATTAAAGCCTTGAGATCTTTCGCTACACTCCCTTCCCTAATCCAAACTTTCATACCTTTAATTAACTTTTCCCTAGCCTCATTTAAATGCGACGATTCGTGACAAGTTGAAATTCCCGTCGATGCGTAAGCAGATAGATCTTTTCCCGTCACCAGTGGACAATGACCATCAATGTTTGTCTGCGAAAATTTCACAATCTTTTGTAACACATCGGGATCTGCATTAATAACTCCGGGAACATTCATCATTTCAGCAAGGCCGAGAACTTTGGAGTGGCTTGCGTAGGGGGCCAAATCCGCCACAGATAGAGTTCCCGCTCCATTTGTTTCCATGTGGGTGGCAGGAACACATGAACTCAACATAACTCTGAGATCCATCGACAGCTTTTCCGCAGCTCTGAGAAAGTAGTCAATCCCTTCGACGCCACTTACATTGGCCAACTCATGAGGATCGCATACGGCCGTAGTGGTTCCCTTTGGCAACACAACCGACTCAAAATGCTTCGGAACCAAACAAGAGCTTTCAATATGGACGTGAGCATCAATAAATCCAGGCACCAATTTTTTACCTTTAAGATCCAACGTCCTCCGTGCTTTTAAGCCGCTTTCTAAAGCTACGATAGTCCCGTCAATGATTCCAACTTCTCCACTTCTCCACTCACAGGAAAAAACATCAAGATAGGTGACATTTTTAAATAGTGTGTCACAGGGTATCCTACCCATGGCAGCATCCACTCGTCTTTGGAACTTTTCTAATAACTCCATAAGTATTTCCTCATTAATATTTAACTCATTCTAAAGTTTTCAAACGGGAAAGAAAATGCTGAAATATGAGACATGAAGCATCTAGGAAAGACTGCAGCCCTGAGTTCGCTTATTGTATTCAATCTAATTTCATCAATTTCACTTTCAGATGCCCACAAACCCAAACCCAAACTTTTACAAGTTCCAATCATCAGACAATCAACTCCCTATAGTTGCGGTGCGGCTGCCCTTCAAGCTGTCCTCTTCTATTGGCAGGTCAGTTCGGAAGGAGAGTTTGCACTTCACGAACCTCTCCAAACTGATAAAGAAAACGGAACCCATCCTATTTCAATTTTGAATTATGCCAAAAATTTAGGACTAAAAGCTGAGTTGAAGACACAATCTAGTGCCTCGGACATTGAAGCTGCAGTTGATCGAAAAGAGCCTGTCATCGTAGACTATCAAGCCTGGGGTTATCCCGAAAATAAAGACTACAGCGCAGTTTGGGACTCTGGTCACTATGGTGTCATTGTAGGCTACGACACCGATTACTTTTACCTCATGGATCCTTTTTTATCAGCGTCCTACGGAAAAATTGGAAAAAATGAATTTCAAAACAGATGGCATGATTTAGAAACGCGAAATGGAAAACTGGAATATTTCGTACACTCAGCGATTTTTATTTCTGGATTTAACAGTCTAAAAGCTTTTCCTTCTGAAATAAAAAATATCGATTAATTAACAGTTGATTTTATTTCGGTCAGATTTTTGACCATCAGCGCATGAGTTTTGAGGGCAAGATCTGAAACGACACTCTCATCCAGACCTACAGTCGAAATGGGTGGTAGAACTCTGATATTAATAGTTCCCTTCCTCAAAATTTTTCTTTCAAAACTCACCAACTCGGCAAACTCTGATATCACAATAGGAACTAATGGAACCTGGGCTGCAACCGCTAGATGAAAAGCCCCCTTTTTAAAGGGCAGCATACCCTTACCCGTTCGATTTCGCGTTCCCTCAGGCAGAATTCCTATCGCGACATTTTTATTTTTCACAGCATTCACAGCATCATCGATTTGAGAAATCGCTTTTCTTTTATTTTTACGATCGATTAGTACGCCACCAGAAAATTTGAAGAGCCAACCAAACAATGGAATGTAGGCGATCTCTTTCTTCCCAATGGCCACAGTGTTTGGGGGACACATCGCGCCATAAATCGCTACATCCAGCGCACTTTGATGATTTCCAACAAATATACAGGGATGACACACCGTAAGATTTTCTTCACCCTCAATGTTTAATTTAATTCCAAGGATAGGAAAAATTCCCAAAGCTAAAAAATTAACCGTCTTTGCAAAAACTGAAGACTTTTGCCTGCTAATTAAAGCCACTACCAGAAACAACACGCTCGTAAAAAATGTCCATAAAATTACCGCAACTAACTTCAGATAAAAGATCAAATACTGCATAACGGAAGTTTACATGGAAGTTCAAAATAAAAAAAGGAGGGAATAGATTCCTCTATTCCCTCCTCGGAAACCAAACTTGATTGCCTATTACTCTTCGGTATGACAGCCCTCGGCTTGGAGTTGCTTGACTGCCGATACAATTGACTCCCTTTCTTCATCGCCCCAAGCTCCCTCAGTTGATTCAACGATTTTTCCTCTGCAATTAATTACATAAGTCGATGGATACCCACTTGTTCCCAACTGTTGAATCAACTTTCTCGAACTGTCCTTCAATACTGGATGGTTTGGGTTATGCTTTTTAATCCAAGTCGCATAGGAGGCATCATCTCGATCAACCCCCACATCAAGCACTTGAACCCTTGAATCGTCAGCAAACATCGAAGCTACCGAGTTCACTTCCGGGGCATTTTGATTACAATAGGGGCAATTTAAAAAATAGGCCTCAACCACAAAAATTCCCTCTGGGTGATTGGTCATTTTGTAGGTGCCTCCGTTACCATTCATTATTGGAAGCTCAACAGGATTAATAGCAAGTATCTTTGGGGCATATAAACTACAAACTATTACCGCTAGTGCGAATATAGTCTTCATCTTGGGTTCTCCGTATTGGGTTTGATTAATATGATTTTAAAACTATGAGTTTACTAACCTTCACTATAAGATTGGCATAATTTCGTTAAAATAAATAGGTTAGTGCTAACTTTGGCGTGAACTCCTGTTAAAGGTGATTTTAACGCTGACAGGCAATTTCACGGCTCATTGGACAACCTGCGGATTTCCGTATTTGAGGCTCACCGAAAATAATCTTCTCAATTCTACGTTTAGACGGTGGGTGTGATTCGCGGAAACTAGAGCTATCTTTATTGATACTTTCAAAGACAGAAGCATTCGATTCGTAATCCTGCTTTTGCCCCTCGTAACGCTGCTGACAAACCAATGCAGCTAGAAAAGAGACCATTCCTAACCGTTCTTGGCTATTTTTCAAAGGATTGCCTGTTAGATAATCGGCCAGGACTTTACTGGAGAACCAGTCGGCCAGAGCCTCATCTGCTTGGCTCTTTTTTCCCGCGCTGACACACTCAGGATACTTCATGATTACGTCAACGATTTGACGTTCATCCACTTGGGGATTGTAGCTAGGCTCTCGATATTCCGCCCGAGCTCTACTCACCTCTGTCGCAATCCTTCGAACCTCTTTCTCGTCAACACCGCGAAACCCATGTTTTTCCGACAGACATTGAACTACATTACGAAACGAATACTTATCGTACTTCACGCCAGGAATTTCGGGCTTCAGAATATCTTTGCTAATAAAGTATTGAACTACATTTTCATTTGCGATCAAAGAAAGATGGAAAGCTGTCGTGTTCGATTTCTTATTGATAGAAAGCAGTTCCATTAGCATTTTTCGTTTATTAGGATCTCGACCTATTTCCCGATAGGCCCCCCCCGCTATACCTCGTTGAGCCTTGATAAGTTTATCGCTAGAAATTTCGTAGGTCCCAAATTGAGAGTTGCAAGGTGAAATAGAATGTCCGATCTCATGGGCAATAATCTGAATAATGGCTGTGTCTGATAAGAAGAAAGTAGCCGGACACAAAGTCACAGAGTGGTAACGAGAATCATAAAAGGCATTTGGAATACCTCCTTGGCAGGCCTCCCGGCTATCTTCCGAATTACTGTCAAACTGAGCCAATTTTACAGTTCTGACTTTTCGGACCAAAGCCTCATCGGCCTGGGTTAAATTTTCCTGCGACAAACCATTCGATATCAGCGCTATTATGCGAGTTTTGGAGAACTCAAAATATTTTGTAACCATTGAAAGTTTGCCAGGCGAAACTTTTTTCATGAGTTCTTCATTATATTTTGCAGCACTAAATCTCTTAGCAGTTCCTTGCAAAATCTTCATTTCATTGTAGATGGATTGAATTTGTTCCATCTGTTCAGGATTCATTAAAGCCCCAAACTTCGCAACGACCTCTTTTAATGAAACAGTTTTTTCGGTTTCAGCAATTTCTGGCGGCCAGGGAATTTCAATTTCTCTCTTATTTGCCCGACTTTCATCAAATAAAAGTTCGATAAATTCAACAAAGTTATTAGTAATATAAAACTTAAACTTGGGAGACATTTTTTTACTACTGACATCATTAAATAGTTCGATTAACTTCTGTCTAACCCTTAAAAACTCTGGGCTATTTTTTTCCTCAGCCGCTATTTTTCTAATTAAAGCAGCTTTGAAATACTTATCGCTCTCATTTTGGCTCATGGCCACGAAGTTAAACATGGTACTGCCATCGCTAAGAATTATTTTTTCGGGGCCCCCTGGGTCGAACACTTTGCAAGATTCGGTAATGACTTCAAAGTCACATGGATCACCGGAAGGTAGGGGTTCACAAAACGCAGTAAGACTGACTAGGCTAAACCACGCAGTCAGAAATATTTTTGGGTAGTCCATGGTTTTTTAAGTTTTCAGTCATTTGGCTTTCGACTCGCTGAAGAACGAAAATGAAACCGTAAACCAAAAGTTGTCCCAGAAAAGTTTTTTGCGTTGGCCATATGCAGATAACTTCCGGCCAACATCATCCGCCAGCCACCACCAAGCCCAAACCCTAATCCTAACGTCGTTTCAGCCACGTAGTGGCTTCTTTCGCTTATATTAAATTGTTTCATCTGGCCCTCCCCGTAACCCAGTAACAAGCTGGCCTCGAATCTCAGATTCTTGGAGAGAGAGTGGTCCACTCCTAAAGTTAACCCTCCATAATACATTTTTTCGGTGGTGATACTGAGCCCGGTTGGAGCACCAAAGTAAGCCGCCACCCCCATGTAAACCTGGGAGGTACCAAAGTAGCCAGCCCATCTTCCACCGACTAACCAACCCACATTAGGCTGGAGGTTAGGTTTAAATCCCTTGATATCAAATCCCGTTTTTCCCCGAAATCCATCGTCCGCCGAACAAACTGGAGGAGCCATGACCAGCATCAACAGTGCAACCCAAAAAAATTTCTGAATGATTTTCATAGTTCAATATTTTTAAAAAATTAAGATACTCCCTTGGTATCGGAACAATTGACTCAAAACATTATTGTTTTATTTTTTGACTAGGCGCTCAAGGAAAGTGAGAAATAATCCGTTGCATTGTTTGTTAAGAGCGATTTTTCTCTTAATTTTTTCAATGAGGTTGTAAATGTTTCATGCTCGCTTTTTGCTAGCCCTATTTATTTTGCATTTTTGGACGATTGGTCAAACACTAGCCACAACAAAATGCACTTCATACTCCTCTCACTGGTTAGAGAAGACAGTATCTTTTTGTATTGAGAGAACTCGCCCGGAACTAGACCACGAGAATGAGCCTGTCATTTACTTTTTGCACGGTCTAGGGGGGAATCAAACGACGTGGAGCAAGGGAGGATATTCGGAGGCCTTAAGTGAATTAACGTCCAAGGATCCCAATTTCCCCGCTCTTACATTTGTTTCCTTTGAGACTGAAATGGATAGTTTCTTCAGTGACTTTGAAGGCAGACCCGAAGGTTCCAAAGCCTATGAGAGCTGGTTTCTAAATGATTTCATTCCTTTCATCGAAGAGAAATATGATGTCTGCAAGACCCAGAATTGTCGTGGAGTTGCTGGAGTATCAATGGGAGGATTCGGAGCTTTAAAATTTGCGCTCAAGTTCCAGCATCTATTTTCTTTAGGGGCTGCAAACTCACCAGCATTGCCTCCTTTTAGCATCCATGAAAGCAATGAAGAATGGAAAGATTATTTTTCAAATACTAAAATCGGCGTAACCAAAGGGATGCTGCTTCTTAGAGATGTGAGGAAAATCTTTCCAACCGAAGAGCTATACCAGCTTAATAATCCAAATGCCCTGGTTGAAAACTCGCAGAACAGCCAGCAATTTCCCAAACTTTATTTCGACGTAGGCTCCGAGGATAATTTTGGTTTTCAAGTCGGCTATCAAATCTTCAAAGAGACTCTAGATCTAGCAGAAAAAAACTACTCAGCAGCTATTGAAGAAGGGGGTGATCATTTCATTTATCATCACCGAAACAGAAACCTAATTGAGTTTATAAAAGAATGGGCCGTAGAGATAAAATAATTGACCATTCAATTTTCTTTTCAAATGCACCGATAAGTATCCGTGAACTATAAACTTTCTTATCTCTGGCTTCCTGCCGACAGAATTCATAGTGCGCTTCAGATCGAGCCATTGCTTTTTGTGGGCCTGAGCGCTGTGACCTCATTTCTTATCTACAAGCTCTTCCTTCGCGGTCTTTCAGCAGAACGACACAGAAATCTGAGAGTTCAGTTCAAGAACCTTATTTTTCATTCGCTTTTATGTGTGGCTTTCTATGGCTGTTTTTACGGCATTAGAGAACTGCTTGGTGCTGATTCACATTACGTGAAAATTGCCCCTTACTTCGGCCTCGCTACGATTTTTTGGGCAGCTGTTGTCTTTGTTAAGACTTGTCGAATACTAATTTTTGAATATCTGTTCTTTAGGAGTATGACTGCTGGGGTTCCACTTCTCCTCGTTAACATTTTTACTTTGGGTTTAAGCGTACTCATCGCGATTTGGCTACTCAACAATATTTTTGAGTTCAGACTTCTGCCCTTAGTTGCAACATCAGCCGTCTTTTCAATCGTTCTGGGTTTGGCGCTTCAAGAAACACTAGGAAATTTATTCTCCGGTATCGCTCTGCAACTTGATAAGCCCTACTCAATCGGGGACTGGGTCGAAATATTTAATGGCAATCAAAAACTTACTGGGTTAGTTACGGAAATCACTTGGAGAGCTACTGTCTTGCTGTCAGTGACCGATGAGGTTATCACTATTCCCAATCGGATTGTCTCTCAATCTCAAGTGAATAATTATGCCGCTAAATCAGGCCCCATTATACGAAGTCAAACCTTCAGAATACCCTACGGCTCCGATATCCGTAGAGTTAAGCAGGTTCTCCTCAGATCTGTGAAATCCATCGAAGGCATTAGAAACCGTCCTGAACCCATGGTGCTCACTATTGAAAGCGCAGAATCCTGGATAGCGTTAAGACTCATTTATTATATCGATGATTTCGGTAAACAATTTATTATCAACGATGAAGTATTAACATTCACACTAGATGCATTACACAAAGAACACATTCTCCTGGCTCCACCTAGAATCAGTGTTGTTTCAGATAAAACCTAATCTATTTTTATACCACATTTACTATTTCTTAATTTCTCTAGAAAACACTGTAGATTTAAACTCTCTGAAGAGCTCTTTTTCGTTTCGCTCCAACAAACGGTGCTCAGTTACCCCTTCAAAGTCACAGACTAGGAATTTACCTTGCCCCTTAGAAAATCTTGGACGCCCTATAACCCTCGCCCCCCTCGACTCGTGGCTGGTCACCAACGCTTCCTTTGACAGAACCAGATAAGAAATAGGTAGAGAACGCAAATCGATTTTCATTTTTTCACTAAATTTTTTCCAAAATGATGATTGAAATACGGTTGCAGGGACAGGTGCAAAAAAATGACACCAATGACTTATATTTTCTTCGCTTCGCATTCCACAAATATTTGAGTGTGTACATGGGGCTAATGGCTTCATTTTTCCCACTAGCCTCTCCCTTATCTCGATAAGTCGTTTGCTATGCAACTTTGTGCCAGGTTCCAACCAAATGATAAAATCAGCATCTTCGGCAAGCTTGATCATTCTATCAAATTCGTTTTCCGATAATTCATTGATTAAATGACTCACACATAGTATCCACTTGACACCGGGAACTTTAACTTCATTAAGCTCCTCAATGATTAATCCAGGATACAGTGATTTTAATTTATCAGCCGAAAAACGAACTGCTTTTTTGGAGAAATCCCACAGCCAAACAGCTGAGATCAGGTTGACCCCAAAAAACTCACACATCTTTCGAGAGGCGATACCGGTTCCACAACCAAAGTCATAAAGAATATATTCTTGTTTGTCTTTAAAGAAACCCTTATTTGAAATTTCAGATAGAATCGCGTCCCATTTCCAACCTATTCTTTGTGCAAAAGTAGATTCATAGAGTCGCAAAAGATCATTTGAATTCCAGTAGTCTTTTTTGTGGTTAAAGTCTTCTGCAAGGTAGGTTTTTCTCAAATCTCCTAATTGTTTCCATTCGACTTCCGATAACTGATTATTCGATTCGTTGCCCATCTATGTAAATCCAGGTTCAATTCTTTAAATAAACTCTTTTTAACTCTTCAAAGTGTTTTTCTTGTAATTTTCCCCTACGACTGCACATTAAATTTGAGGTGTCGACTTGATAACTTATCATTTCCTGATTTTTTGTATCATAAAACTCGACATAGCAGTCTGGAAAACCCAAAGTATGTCCAAATTCATGTCGGATCGTCCACCGAACATGATACTCACTCAATGGCTGATTTGCATCCATTGTAATCGTACTTCCTGCAAGTCCATTCACATGGGGGGTCGCACCCGGAACAAATTGTATGTGTGTAGTATCCCACCCGCCAGAGATAAAATTAAGCTGCAGTTTCCAATCTATCCATCTCCATTCATCTTCTATGTTGTCTTTTAAAAACTTTAGAACCGATTCAGATTCAGGGTTTTGGAATGGAGTGGTCAACAGGTCTTGAGAAGAGGCCTGCCAGTTGATATCAGTCCGTTTGTTGGTTATCAAAAAAAGTTCATTCCACCGAGTTTCACCAGAAGCTAGGTAAGTTTGATAAAATGACCGAGGGGAGCCTTCACTTTTTAAAGTCGAATCGAACTGTGCAGAACATTGGCTCTCACCTTCTCCACTGTTCAGGCAGAGTCCCATTAATCCATTAGTAATTTTGCTCTTTAAATCCGGTGAGACTTTCGACCATTCAGACAAATGGTTCTCAATATCTGGTAAATGACTTAAGTAATAAAAGCCTCTAATATCCGTCTTTCTCCGAGCGGCATATCCCCAGAGCATCGGTTCTTGCAGAATCCATCTTGATGCGCCTCCATACAGATCATCTATTTTTCTTCCCCAATAAACAAAATCTTGATCCGACACTGGCGGGGAAACCGATAATTCACCGGTTCCTAAAACCTCTTTAGCCATAAGCGCTGGTAGGTCTTCGCTTAGTTTTCTAAAGTTTTTTAATATTATTTTTGGACTGGACACCTTCGGAAAATCTATAGGATAGGCGGGTTGATTTTCTGCGCTACTTAAGGATAGCCTTTCTTCTTGCGGTCTATTTTTATTTATGAGGTCCAACCACCGATACAGCCTGTTCCCCATTTTCAAAATAGGATCCAACTCATGATTTCCTTCAATATCATCCCGGGTCATTAAAAGACTCTGATACTCTCTACCCGTCATACCTAAATCTAGATGCAGGTTTGAGGGAATAACACTGGCCAGAGTTGAGGTCGCAGCAAAAAAGAAAATAAGGTACACCATATTTATTTTTATTCGGAACGATAGGTTTTAGCAAGTTTCACAAACTCATACGCATTAAGAATGCCATAACCATAATTCGAGTCGATCTTTTTCTCGGATGATTTCAAAAGTAGCTTTTTGATATCTGCGAATTTTAGCTTGGGGTTTGCCTGCAATCCTAAGGCTATTGAGCCGGCTACGTGAGGTGTTGCCATGGAAGTCCCAGCCATAGTCGCATACTTATTACCTGGATACGCAGAAACAATTTTTTCACCTGGAGCAGAGATATCAGGTTTTAATATTGTCAGAACACTTTCCCCCACCTTCCATAAATTTGGCCCTCGACTTGAAAATGATGCAACCTCTCCCACAGATGTAATGGCTCCAACTGCCAACGGTTCGGGCAGGCCTCCAGGAAATCCATTGGGTGAACTTCCCGAGTTCCCAGCTGCAAAAACAGGAATAATCCCGCCATGAATCCAGGTTTGTATCGCTCTCAGAAATGGAGCAAAGTCTTCAACGTCATAAATCCTATCTAATTCCAGTTCTCCCCCCCATGAGTTACTAACAACCTGCGGGAAATCATTCGTGCTAGGATCGCGGTCCGGATCAAAAATCCACTGCATGGACCTGATCAATCCGGAATCTGATCCTGAGCCAGCTGCGGCAAATGCTTTTGCAAAAATAATAGTAACTTCATTTGCAATTCCCACTTTATTTCCAGCTATTGTGCCCGCAACATGAGTACCATGGCCGTTATCATCATATGAGTTAGCTATTCCATTGATAAAATCCTTAAACACAATCGGTTTATTCATTAATTCTTGATGGTGCCCTTGAATACCCGTATCGATAATCCCGACACGTATTCCCCGTCCATCGAGCTCAGGAAACTCGTCCCGTATTTTGTTTACCCCTATTTTTTCGAGACCCCAGGTATCATCCCCAAGTTCTTTTAAAGAATTAGCAACAGTCAGAGAAATTGAGGGGTGAATAAGTCTTCTAACTTTATCTTCATAAATTCCGTTGACCCAGGCTTCGTGAGCAAGCTTTTTAGCCGCCTCTTCTTCCAATTTGACAGCAGCCCCTCTCACCAACCAAAGATCATTCACTTCTCTAATCGCACCTTTCCCCCCAACCCAGTTTTTTAGCTGCTCTACACTTTTTTGATTTGCAGTCTGAAGCATGGACTGAAAAGCTCCATGTTCCATCGAGTTGATCGCTATCTCATTCTGTTTAAAAAGAACGATATAATCTTTTGCAAACGTGAATCGCACCAAGCTAAGAGCTATGAAACATAGTTGTACAAAGATTTTCATTGAGTAACCCCTTACTGATTTGCTTTAAAGCGGTTTAAAATATCTGCCATCGCAGAATCGGATATGTTTTTTTGGATTTTAGTGCCTGAATTTTCTAAAGTTTTCAAAGTGTTTATCCCCAGAAACATCGAAACGGGCTCCGGACTACCTTTTACATAAAAATTGACGGGGCCTTTGTAACCCCTTGGAAAGTTTGTCTCAATAAACTGAATAAAATCTGATTTTATCTGGTTGGTTATTTGTGTTTTGACAGCATTCCCAAAGAAACTTGTCTCCACCAGAATAGATTGAGTAGGCAAAAACTTAAGCTGTTTCATTTCAACGGATGTAATTTCGTATGATAAATTCCCATTTGTCATTAGAGTTCCAGCTCTAAGAAGATCCCATTTCATTTTTTTACTTTCAAACGCTTGAGAACTCAATTGAGGGACCAAGGGTGACTGTTTGAATAGTTGAGTTTCAGCAATATTCTTATCATCTGTTTCATCGAGCGAGGTTGCATAATCAACAAAAAACATTAGCTGATGGTTTGCACTTAGATGAACTTGTCCCAAATTTGGCACCGATATCATTTGAATTTGGGCCCCTTCATACTCAACTTTACTTCGGTAAAGAGTACCGTCACTGTTGGTTCGAACATTAGACGTGTAAGTTCTCGCAAGTGGGTATAACTTAGTCACAACTGCTCCAACACCTGACCCACCCGAACGATTGTCATAGACCGTTTCATAGACAAAAAGACCGGGCTCATCCAAGTATTCAAAATCTAACTTGTTAAAGTTATTAGTCACCATTCCTGGTTGTCCTGGATAGATGACTATTCCACAGCCTGTAGAAATACCTACAAGCGCTAAAAAAGAGAAAAATCGTAAAATAGATAAGAGATGCATAGAGTTTAACTCCCCGTTCACTGGATTGGATTCAGAAGTTCTGGAAAGATTAGGAACTCTTCCTATTATCGAGTAGCTAGTTTGTTTTAACAAGCAAAGAAAACCGATTTAAATCTGCATCTCAATACCCAAAGAGTGCTCGGTAGTCTGCTTGGTAAAATACTGCCCTCTCGGATCGGTCCCGGTAAAATAGGAGTAAAAAAAGCGAAAGGACTTATAAATTTCGGGGGGATTGCCAAAAGCCACGCCGAGCTGGAGATTAAAGGAAGGGTTTACTGAAACATCCCCCTTGTGCTTCAAGTCAAACGCTGCAAACGGTGCTAGTTTACCTTGAAACAATCTGAAAAAAGAGGAAGCCCCAACTTGGAAAGCCCAACGAGGAAGTTGAGGGATTGTATTCACCATGTAGTGAACCCCTGTGTAGAAATGAGTATCAGGGTTCAATAAATAACCGGCCCTCAAAATAGCGGTCTCACGACTATAGGCAATAGAGCCATCCGAGCTTCCATCAGCTAGATGGGCTGAAATGTGAGTGAGTCTAAATTGATACTGAAATGGCCCCACTGATGTTTCAGTATAGAAGCCTATTAGCCCATCGGCAGTTTCAAGTGGAAATCTATGATTAGCCTGCCTCATCGTAAAGTAACCACAGCCCTCAAGACCCACATGAAAAAACCAATCTGAACCATCTTCCCCCCTGATGCCAAAAAGAGAAAAATAATTTCCGATTGTGGCATCAATTTTGGAGCTTCCTTCGAAAATTAAAGCCATTCGAATCTCTCGAGGATCAGCAAAGGTCATCCTGAAAGGTCTACCCTTGGGAATGAGTTCAAGTCCTAGATTTGAAAAGGCAGTAGCAGATATCAGAAAACTTACAAAAATAAGAAAAGGATATCTCATCAAAGATTTGAGATTTAGAAAAGTAAGGTTGTTCCAAAAGTATGCTCTGAAACACTGTTAGTCTGATTTGGAATCTCTAGTGCATAGTGCAGAGACAATCTCGGACTCACAAAACTAGCACCCAAACTCCAGAAGTGCTCTCTCTCTCGAATAAGTGTACGATACCCGCCGCGAATGGCAAAATAATAAGGCGACACATACTCAACTCCAACTCCGTATTGGTAGGGTGCCGCAACATTGAATTTCGACTGGGTAGCCACCGATAAAGATAAAATTTGTTCGTAAGTAATTCTTCCTCCCAAGCTATATTCCCTCGAAAACTGCATCGACTCTTTTCCGCCGAAAATGTTTCTTAGCGACGCTCCAAGCTGAAAAAAACCACCGTTGTATAAAGCCCCCACGTCAGCATCTAGAATTTTATCGTCTTTACCAATTATGTTGGGACCCCAAATAGACTTTCCTGAAATTCCTATACCAATACTATTCGCCACTCTTCCCATCAAAGACAACTTTGCACCCTGAATGAAAGTTGAACGGCCCCCGTGAGTAACTCCTGGTTGATAATAATCATCTTCAGTCTCTCGCCTAAAATATCCGATAGCTCCTCCCAAATTCGAAGTCTTAGTATCTAAAACAGAAACTGCAAAGTTTTTAGGTAAAGACAAACTACCTTCAACTGAATAAACATTTAAAAAACTACTGGCAGCAGGATTTGAATACAAACTATCGTTAAGTTGGGCTGACCCGACCAAAGCTTGCCCCTGAGCACGTTCTTGAATAGGAACAAAATCCTGACCCGCCTGCAGTGAAAGCACGCCCATTAAACAAAACAATCCAAGAAACTTTTTCATCGGTAGACCCCTTAAATTTCAGATTGAGAACGACCTAAGAACGTCGCGCAGGCTGTACTAATAATTTACAGTCTATGTACTGAAAAATAAATACATAACACCGTAATGCCTATATTTAATTCTAAACCCTTTCAAATTAGAACTTTAGTTTTCTTTTTGTGTTCAGTGGAAAATGGATTGTTTTTCTAAGCCGCAGAATGGCATATCGCTTGCTCACTCTCCTAATGACGCGAATCACATAAGGGCTGAAGGCCTTATTAATTAAACTGGAAGGATACAGGTCCTTTACTTAATTTTAGGTATTGAAATGATGTTGAAGTGGAGAGCTATTTTAGTTGTTTTACTGGGTCTTATGACGTCCCATATTACATTTGGGTGTGGTCTTTGTTCGGGAAATGCGTATACCGGAGCCTACTCCACTGGAGGCTACAACTTGTATGCATTTACCACCGACCTTTATGCAATTGTAGATACAACTTACTATGGTGCCTTACCGAACTATGGCTCGGGTTGTTCAACACCCCTCAGCGGTTGTAATGTTTGCTCCAGCTCGACTAATTTGTTTGGAAACAGTGCAAATCCCTCCAACCAATTAATTAATCAACTACTGATTAATCAGATTAATCAAAATACGATGCAGATGTGTGCAGTATCGGGGATGTGTAATCCGATGAATCCTTATTTACCTAACCCTGGGTCATACCCCGGAATCCCTCCAGTGATACCACCGATAAGTGGAATTCCATACTCACCCTATTTTCCCCCGGCGGTGACACCTTATTTTCCTAATGACCCCTATAGTCCACTCAATCCATCAGCCCCTTATAATCCTTACTTTCAGACTTATCCCCCGAACGTTCCACCTACATCTCAACTTCCCTATGGTGGATGCGACAATGTTACAGTGATGTGCCCTCAAGGTCCGGTAACTACTCCAGGCTCGCCCAATTTTAATTTGCCTCAATTTCCAAACTTTAACTTTCCGCAGTGGCCTAACTCCGGCGGGAGTACCTCACCCGTAAATCCGCCAAGTACAGTAGACCCAGGATTTTCATATACTCCTACCTACCAAGGCGGGACTGAGAATGTTCCCCAGTTACCGTCGCGGTACCAAATTCCAAGGGGAGCAAGGAGTACTCATTAGAGTTTGAGTTTTTAAGTTTGAGCCGAGGCGAGTGGAACGTAAATGACTCGGTTTCAATAAAAAAGAGTGTCAGAGGGGCAAACCTAAATAGCTTGCCTCCTCCCCCTATATGTGGCCCCGAAACACATATCTGTTATTTGGGCTATCCCCTTTGACACGTCTTACAAAGCCAAAAAAATCAATAACTTTCAAGTACTTAAATCTTAACAACCCCTTAAAATTGACTTTATTTCTCCATTTGATAGAGTCGGGCGGTTTCCACAGTTAGGTGGAAGGTAAGAAACGGGGTGGATGATGAAAAAAAAGACTAAAAAGCTAGTCAAAAAAGCTCCTGCCAAAAAGCTAAAAAAGAAGGTTTTAGCCAGAAAGAAAGCTACGCCTAAAAAGCTAAAGCTGGCCAAAACAACTAAAAAAACCACAAAGATTTCAAAAACTAAGGCAGTTAAAGCCCCGAAAGCTGTTAAATCACCAGTTGTTCAAGTTGTTCCCTCAATGCTCAAAGCACCTGAGTCTAGGTTTAGTCTAAAAGATGTAAGCATGAGTCCCTCAGAGCTCGAAAAGTTTAAGCGGGTTCTTGAATCTCAATTACATGAACTTCAAAGTGATTTTGGTAAAAAATATCAAAGCATAAATTCTACTGCATTACCCGACATCAATGATCAGGCCAGTGCTGAGTCGGAGCGCAATTTCGAAATTAGAATTAAAGATCGCGAACGAAAACTGATTGGTAAAGTTCAGGAAGCTCTTAAAAAAGTGGCTGAGGGCACTTATGGGATCTGCGAATCCTGCGGTGAAGCCATTGGTTCCAAACGTTTAATGGCTAGACCGGTAACAAACTTATGCATTAACTGTAAAGCCGAAATGGAAGCCGATGAGAAAAGAGAAGAATCTCTCTTGATCTCTCTGCAGCAGTCAAAAAGCTCTACGATCTAGAAGCCAAATTTATTTTAATAATTGAAGCCTTGAGGGTAACCTCAGGGCTTTTTTACTTTAATTTTAACTCGACAGGGATTCGAATCTTGTCGATTCTCATTTGAATGTCTTTTGCAGCAATTATCCCATCAGCCATGGCAGTCACACAGCAGGGGTGAGAAGCTTGAGCCACTTCTCCCACAGCATAGATGCCCTCCTGCGAAGTCCTTCTGTGTTCATCAGTCTGCACAAATCCATTTAGCATTTTCAAAGGAACCATGTTTTGGATGGGATTAACTCCCTGCCAACCGTACATAACAACTACGATATCAAAGCCCTCTCCATTGATTCTTTTCTCATGACTATCAACGACGTATTGCCCAACTTTCAAGTCTCCCCTCTTAATCTTTTTTACAAACGGAAACTGGGCTCTTACGTTGCGAGCAAAAATCTTTACATTTTTAGGCTTTTTCTTTTTGATAAACAAATAGTTTTCAAAGGCATTATCGCCCCCTCCTAAAATCGCTACTGATTTTTTTCGATAGTCTGCTCGTTCGATGTGATCCCCAGGACCAATCAAAACATCGGAAGACGGCTCAAACCCCCCGTTTCTTGGGGACACCCCAGTAGCCAAAACGATAAATTTTGTCTCAATAAAAAATTTCTTTTTATTTTGGATAAGGCTAGCCCGGAAGTTTTTCTTCTCTTCATCAAAAGACAAGTCAGCTATTGAAGTATTAAATCTGATGGGGATATTTGCTCCCTCAATTTGTTTTGTCACTTCTCTAGCAAAAGCTTTACCACTGCTATAATTGCGTCCAAGAATCCACACATTGGGATAAGGGCTGTAATTCTGCAATCCCCCTAGTTTGTCCGATTTCTCAACGATTAAACCTTTTAAACCCAAGTGTTTTAACCAAAGAGCACAGGAGCAGCCAGCGGAGCCCCCGCCCAAAATCAGTGCATCACAATGAAACTTTTTCATTAAAAGATAATAGCTAATTTTTGCTACAGATCAAAGGCCAACCCAGTGGTTAATCCCCCAAAGAATCGAGTCGGACGGCTAATAGAGAAAGTGAACTCGAGATCGGTTGTTAATTTTAAGTTGTTAGCTAATTTAAACTTGATTTCAGAACTAGGCCCCGCTCTGAATCGAAATGAACTTCCACTGTTGGATTGATTATAAACACTAATGGTGCTGATTAAATAATCAACTCTCCCAGCTGCACCAATTGCCCATTGGATGTTTCTCCATGGCGCCATTTCATAAAGCAAGTTGAGACCTCCCTCAACAACATGTTGAACCACGGAAACCGCCGCTTCAGACTGCTGCTTCCTGAAGTAACCTAATGAAGGTTTTAAATGCAGCGAAGTGCTCAGTATGGGAAACTCTAAACTTGCTCTTCCGCCGAAAAACAGTTGCATCCCTAGAATATCGGCCGAAGTGGAATCATTTCTCATTAAAGTGCCTATTTCAAAGCCTAAATTTAAATTATCTGAATTTATCTCTTTAAAATTATTGTTTTTAGTTTTAAGTGCTCCAATACCACCGCCTGTTTCTCTGGGGGGCATCAGTGGGACAGTCTTAGGTAATCTAGCCAGCCCCGCAACTTGAAACACATGTAAGAGTAAAATCCCGAGAGCAAATTTTTTCATAAGCCGACTCCGTAAGAACCGAGGTATTTTTGATAAATTTGTCTTGCAACTCCCTGAGCTCGACTATCCGAAGACAAAAGACTTAAATGACACTTCGCTATGTCACCAAAATTAAAATTGAGCGTATTTCCGCTGACAGTGCTGGAACAGGTCAACAAATTTGACATTAAATTAAGTAAACTTTTTCCTACGACTTGATGATTTCCCAATGTCTGTCCAATTTCATACTGAATAGAGGCAAAAACTGCTCCGCCCTGATGAGAATCGAAATAATCGTCGGAATTAGAATCGATCCCTGCAATCAATCCACTTGTAAAATATTTTGGAAGAGCTAAATCTCTATTTTCCTGGGGAAAAGTACATAAAAAGTATCCGGGATCCTGTGTGGCTAAGAATCCAAAATAATCTGCTAATCCCTCATCTAACGCAGCTAGAGAGTGGGTAGTGGGCTTAGTCGAACCGACATTCATGTTTCTCTTAATACCTGGCTCATAGAAGAGATGCTGAAAAACAAGGTGTGAGAACTCATGATTCATGATTCCCATATTTAAACCCAGTGGAATGTTCTTCACTGTATCGGTCGGATATGAAAAAAAATAATTCAATACTTGAGGGCCCGATCTCACAGATAAGTATTCCGCATTGTCCGATATTTCTTTTTGAGTGTTAGCTAAACTCTCAGACCGTATCGCTCTGTGAACAATTCTAGTATCTCGAAAATTGGGAACAATAAGTGCTAGGTCGATGGTTGGATCTAAAGTTTTTGTAAGCAAGTAACCGTTCTCAATACTGTAATAGAGACTCGCAGCAAATAACGAATCGAGATTGGCTGGAAAATAGGTATCCCCCGAACGAAAAAACTCTGTATCAACTGGGGTTAAACCTTGCCCCGTTACTAAAGTATTGGGGTCTTTATCAAGGTTATTCGAAGAATATAAAACTCGCCCCACCTTTCCGGTCATATTACTTATATTTTCGAGAGTTTGAAAACTGACAGGGCTAACCGTGTACTGGCAGTGGCCGCGAGCTGGATGGACGATGTTAATTACAGCCGAACCGTTATAGTTCGCCTGATTGCAACCTATTGAAATTAACATGGCGAGAACGGATGACAACAATAGAACTCGCTTTAATACAGTAGCAACCACCAAAAAAAACCTATACCCTTCTTTACTGGTTATGAAAGCACTAGGCGTGCCGAGGATAAATTATGACCTGTGCTTTAATGACCGCTGAAGACCAGGAGTATTCGAAAAAGGGTGACCTAAAACGGCGGCCCTATATCTAGTTTTTAGACACTTTTTCTTTGGGTTGGATAACGCTTGAATGAAGAATTGGGTTAACTTCTTGTTTTTTTAATTTTTGGTAATATTCAACTTCTTTTTCAAAAGGCATTTTGACGCTTCCTACGGGAAAGTTCTGGTTTTTTTCGTGAAACCAATCAGCAGCTTCTTGGGAATTTTTTATCTGCTTGTTCAACACCGCCAGGATAAAATCTTTGGTGTGAATTGTGGAAATTGGAAAATTGAGTTCCTGTCCAGGATTATCGAGAAATTTTACCAAAAAAGGAACTTTAAGACTGTAGTTACCATCCAACAGCATAGCAATTCTCCACTGATGGTCTGAGCTAATGATAATCACAGTGTCTTCCCAAGAACCACTCTTTTCTATGGTTCTTCTGATTTTACCCAAGGAAAAGTCCACCATTTTCAAATTATCTAAATAAAAACTGGGATTGAATTCTTTATAGGTATTCGTGACTAAGCTAGCGTCAGTATAAACTTGCGGTGCGTGCGGGAAAGGAAAGTGAACAAACAGAACATCTAATCCACCGCGACGAAGGAGAGTCTCGGTTGTTTCGATCATTTCGTTTGCATTGAATTGTCCCCAGAGTTCTTTCTGTTGGTCTATACCGGTTGCTCGTTTAATAAATTCCTTGGCGTTTCCAAAAACTGTTTCCTTGTAGCCCTTTCTTGTTTGAGGCAATCTTCGACAGTAATCTAAATCTCGCGCAAACAACCGGCAGTAACCATGATACCAACCAACAAGCCCAGTCTTGTACCCGAGTTCTCGGGATTGCCTAAAGAGGTTTGGAAGTGTTGTCCATCGAAGATTTTCGATTCTGTCAGAGACTGAAAAACTAATATCAAAAGATGTAATGTAATTTAGTGGTTGGAAAACCCTGTGACCAGATAACAAACTTGGGATGGAGTTTACCGTATATTCAGCCGGAGCATAAGCCTGATTAAAATATAAAGCAGTATTTTTAAAGTAATCCAGCTCCGGTAATTTTCCTTGAGTTAGGGGACTTTCAAAAACGATCCGCTGATCAAGTTCATCAAATATCAACCACAAAATCTTTAGTTTACCTTTGTGAGCTGTTGTTTTGGCTATATTATCAGCAACAGGAGAATAATAGCCCTGTTTCCAAGCAAGGGTGCCCAGACTAATTTGGGTGCAAACTAGAAAGGGCAGTAAAATCAATCCCACAACCCTCACCAATCTCATTAGAATTTTTCCATATCTTAAGACCCCAATTAAAATCAAGCCCCCCAAAATGAAACCCACTAAATAAAAACCGTTTTCAAAATACTGTACAAGCGCATGCGCAATCCGAGACATGAATGGAAACTTTTGGAAAAGTCCTGTTTCTATTCTGACAAAATTAAGTGGAAAAATTAAAGTTGCTCCTAAGGCGGCCCAAAATAAATACGTCAGTTTTTTTAATTTACAGTGCTCGCTCCAACCTAGAACAATCGTTAATATTAGGGCAGGTAAAAAAATCATCATCAAAGCCGCAACGTAAGTTGCGAAAGGTGGAGTTGAATTTACTGAAGAGTCATTAAAAACGCCCTCGCCGAATAAATTGGCCCAGTTACCTAAGAAAAAAAAATTAAGAATAGATGAAATAACCGCAAAATTTATAATTTGAGCTTTTATTTTGGGTGAGAACATATCTAGTTATTGAATATAGAATTTTATTACAACCCGATGCCTTCAAACAACTTTTTTCTAAGTTTATGGTGTGGAAATGACGCCCTGATGATGGGCCCTCAAACGAGGTAAAGATTGATGCCCATGGGCAAGCAGAAGAACTTCAATGCCAAGAGCTTTTCCTACGGCAAGGTCGTGGTCCGTATCCCCGATTAATATTGTAGCTTCCCGAGGAATCTTAACTTCACGCATTAAATCTTCGCCCCGCTCCAATTTGCTGGCCGCATGATGGTCTTTTAAACCGTAGACCTCTGCGAAATAGTGCCTTATGCCGAAATGTTTGAGTTGTTCTTCGAGGTACGATTCCTCCGCTGCTGATAGTACGAATTGAGAAATCTGAGATTGATGAATTGAATGTAAAAGATCTTTCATTCCTGGATGGAGCCTAGTGGTAGGAAGTCCCCTTCGATAACCCGCAATAAACTTTTCCGAAAGCTTTTCAAAAGCTACTTTATCAAAATCAAACCCCAAGGCCCTGTAGTAATTTTTTATAGGAAATCCAAACACCTCACAATATTGTTGGCGGTCAATTCTAGGGAGATTGTGTTCATCCAATAACTCACCTATGACCTCGACCATTAGATCAACATCATCAAGTAGAGTTCCATTCCAATCCCAAATAATGTGTGATTTACTTCTTAGATATGGCCAAATCGATTTCATTGCAATTGCCTTAAAGAGCGATTGGCAACTTCAGTTTTAAGCTGACCACAGGCCGCGGCTATATCTCTTCCCCGACTTTTCCGATAGGTCGTCGTAATGTAATAACTCGAAAGAACATCTTGAAAAGCAAGCACTCGGTCTTCAGTCGGTCGTTTCAATTTTGAAAAAGAGTTCTCATTATAAGCGAGCAAATTTATTTTGCATGGGAACTCGGAAACTAGCTTAGCCAAACGATGAGCATCATCTAAAGAATCATTAAAACCATCGAACAAAATGTACTCAAACGTTACCCGCCCCTTACCTTTGAATTTCAAATTTTTGCAGGTTTCCATAAGATGCGCGATAGGATACTTTTTATTGATAGGCATGATTTCACTTCTTTGTTCATCCGTGGTCCCATGAAGTGAAATAGCTAATTTTCCAAGGTTGGCATCAACAAATTGTTGAATTTTTGGAGTAAGTCCTACCGTAGATACAGTGATGTGTCTCTTACCCAGTTTAATTCCCATGGGATCTTGAAAGATCTTTAAAGCTTTGATGACCTCATCATAGTTATCAAAAGGCTCTCCCATTCCCATCATCACGATATTCGTTACAGGGTGGGGAGGTTTGATCACCATCAACTGCTCTACAATTTCCCAACTTTTGAGATCTCGAGTGAACTTCTGGTATCCGGTCGCACAAAACGAGCAGGCCATCTTACAACCCACTTGAGTAGAGACACACAAAGTGAAACGATCTTCAGCGGGAATATAGACCGATTCGACTTTTTCTCCGTCGGGGAGTTGAATTAAATATTTTATCGTCCCATCAACCGATTTCCGTTCCTCAACAACTTGAACCGTGGGTAAAGAAAATTTTTCGACAAGTTCAGCACGAAAACTCTTCGAAATGTCTGTCATCTTTTCAAAGTCATTTTCTCGTTCTGAATAGATCCATCTGAAAAGCTGACGTCCCCGGAAGGCAGGGTGGCCCAACTCAACCATCCGGGCTTCCAATTCATTTACGGGAAGCCCTTTTAAATTTTCACGCACAGCAGTATCCATTAGGAAGCCACTTATACCTTATTACCAGCCGCGATTTCCACTCCTCAATGAGAATTTGAAAAAACTATTATTTTCAATATCTTAGCGCAATAAATTGCCATTTATTTAAATAATTTCATGTAGTTAGGTTGTATTTGTGACGAAAAAATGAAATTCCCCTTAAATTTCTTTTCTTTACAGGTCACAGATTCTTTTCAAGTAGCGTCTTGAGTTCGAAGAGGTTAAAAATTCAGAGATGGCGAGCTCACTCAGTCAATACATTCAACGTTTGAGACAAGGGGACCAATCGGCCTTCTTACCCCTCTACGAGAAGACAGCCCCTGGTTTAATGAGGTTTCTCATGTGGAAAACTCATGGGGACAGAGCTCTTTCTGAAGATATCCTCCAAGAATCTTTTGTTCGATTTCTCATTAACTTAGACAAACTTGAAGCGGTTGAAGAGCTGGCGGTGCAACGTTATCTGCTTCAAATGGTGAAGAACTGTCACATCGATAAAGTAGCAAGAGCTCCCAAAACGGATCGCAATGCCATCTCGCTAGAAGATATTTCACAATACAATGAGGCCACCGAAAACAATCGGGCAGAACACGCCATTGAAATGCGAGAACTTAAATTGGCAATGGACTCCCTAAATGAAAAAGATTCAGAAATTATTTGGTTGAGAGATGCTCTTGGACTGTCTCATAAAGAAGTAGCCGAGAGACTGGGCCTTACCGAACAAGCTGCGCGACAGGCTTATGTCAGAGCCAAAAGGGCTCTAATCTCATTTTTTAATAACGGGGCAGAAAATCTAACTCCCGCACGAGGAAACTATGTTACGACCTAAGTGTCCAGGCCAAGAAAAACTTTTGGAGTTCTTTACGATTCCTCAGGAGATGAACTTAGCTAAAAAGGGACTTATTAAATATCATCTCTTTAGATGCGAAAGTTGCACGGTGAAACTGAATAATCTCAAAATGAACTGGGCCCAATATTTTTCTCCCGAGCCCGACGTCACTTCTTCATTGATGCGCGTTTACTCTCGACTACAAAAAGATGAAACACTGATCTTAAAAGGTTGGAAACTCAATGAAACCCGACATCAGAAGAGCCTAACTGGGATTTTATTTAATGGGGGATGGCTTTTCCGAGGAGCAGTTTCTGTTGCCTTAGCTGCTGTTGTTCTTTCTGTTATTATGACCCAGCAAGACGGCATCAAAGAAAATAATTCTATTTCAAATCCCACACCATTAGCTCAAATTCGCTTGGAAAACAAAAATGGGGTTAAGGTTCATTACTTACAACCTGAGCTTCTTCAATCTATTGAATTTGAAACCACGAGAAGCAAATGAAAAATATCCGTGCCTTAATTTTCAGTTCAACTTTAGGATTAAATATCTTTGCAAATTCTTTAACTCCCGAAACACAATTTTTGTCAGCTATTCAAATGGCAGTTTATGAAGATAACCCTCAACTTTTAGAAAGATCCCAGAGAGTCGTAAGAGATCAATTCGATCAAAGAATCATCGCCTACCCAGGCTTGGAGAATGTCCGATACGATATAAAAACCTCAGGTAATGAGCTCGTTTTCTTTCTAACTTCCAACGATGATATTCGAGATCCCCTACAAAATGCGGTTTCTGAAATTATTGGGCAGCTTAACGGAAGAGTCCGAGCTCGGGGGCGATCGATGTTTTACAAAACCGCCCTCTCTCAACCCTTAGGAGGATACTTAGAGGTTATTGTGGATGACAGTCATACCAAAGTGATTTCTGTTTCAGCCCAAGCGGTTCCATTTAGAGATCTACTCAAGGAACTTAAAAATCAACTCGGGAGTTTTAGTTACCTCATTCCGGGAGAATGCGCAGAAAGAATTATCGACTGGGGATTTGGAGAGCTTGGCACGAATATCGAGCCTAAAACTATTGATACCGTCATGATGGAGCTAGCGACTCTTTTCAACTTAAAACTAGATAAAAAGTCGGGAAGCTATATTTTTTCTGGACAGTGTAACGATATTCACCGAACACATCACTCTCGTGCGGAAATATTCAAACCTACTTTCTTCCCTATTAATCACGCCGAATCCCCTCAGGTATTTGTCCCTCTAATGCCTCTTCGAGACTAGAGTTAACACGCCGCTTCCCCTTGATAATGCTTGGCAAATCCCTATAGGATGGTGTTTAGTTTTCCCTCTGTAGATAAGGCCACGGGGGTAGATTCATGAAAAATTATATTAATGGTGAGTGGGTTCCTTCGACTGGAACTGAAACCATAGAAGTCATTAACCCAGCTAATGAAGAAGTATTAGCTCTTTCTCCACTCGGTACCATTAAGGATGTTGATAAAGCAGTCGCTGCCGCTAAAGAGGCTTTTAAAACTTGGCGAAAAACCCCGGCCATTGATCGAACTCAATGCCTCTTCCGACTTAAAACACTTCTCGAAGATAACTTCGAATCGCTCGTTAAACTATGCACTCAAGAACATGGAAAAACTCTAGTTGAGTCTAGAGGAGATGTCCGACGAGGAATCCAAATGGTTGAAACGGCCTGTGGAATTCCAACACTGATGATGGGGCAAAGTTTTGAAGACATTGCAACAGGCATCGATTGTCAATCCGTCAGGCAACCTATGGGAGTTTTCGCGGGAATCACTCCATTTAATTTTCCAGCTATGGTTCCTTTCTGGTTCTGGCCCTTCGCAGTCGCCACTGGAAACACTTATGTCTTAAAACCAAGTGAAAGAGTTCCCCTGACGCAACTAAAAATTTTCGAGCTCATTGAGAAGGCTGGTTTTCCTAAAGGAGTGATGAACTTAGTTCTTGGCGGTAAAGAAGTGGTGAATGCTCTCTGCAGCCACCCAGACATCAAAGGAGTTTCCTTTGTCGGCTCTACTCCTGTCGCCAAACATGTTTATCAATTGGGAACTTCCCACGGAAAGAGAGTTCAAGCGCTAGGTGGAGCAAAAAATTTCATGGTGGTGTTACCCGACGCAAACCTCGAAACTTCAGTTAAAACATGCCTCGAATCGATCGTTGGCTGTGCCGGACAAAGGTGCTTGGCGGGCTCTGTTATTCTCTGTGTTGGCAACACCTATGATGAAGTCAAAAAACAGATGCTTCGTGCCGCGTCCGACATGATCGTGGGAGATGGAGCTGATCCACGAACACAGATGGGTCCAGTTATCTCTAGAGCCTCCGTTGAGAGAATTAAGGTTCTTATTCAATCGGCTATAGATGAAAAAGCTGAACTCTTGCTCGACGGAAGAAATCATAGCGGCAAAGGTTACTTTTTGAAACCTACAGTGATTGGAGAAGTAAAACCCAATATGCGAATTGCTCAAGAAGAGATTTTCGGACCGGTCGTTTGCCTGGCCAGAGCCAAATCACTCGATGAAGCGATTCAATGGATCAACAGCTCCCCCTTCGCAAATACCGCTTCACTTTTTACAAATTCCGGAGCTGCGGCTCGACAGTTTAGCTATGAAGCGGCCCCTGCGATGCTAGGTCTCAATATTGGCGTCCCGGCACCAATGTCGTTCTTCTCTTTTGGAGGGGCCAAGGACTCATTTTTTGGCGACATCAAAGCCCATGGACAGAGCGGAGTCCAATTCTTCACCGATACCAAAGTGACTATTCAACGCTGGAACAAAGACTCAAATATTTGGTAACCCATGAATAAAAAAACTCTCATCAAAAATGGAACCATCGTCACCGCAACCGATACTTTCAATGCAGACATTTTAATCGAGGGCGAAAAAGTAAAAACCATCGGGATAAATATTCCGGAGAAAGCCGACCAAGAATTTGATGCTCAAGGTTGCTATGTATTCCCAGGGGGTATCGATGCACATACCCATCTAGACCTTCCCTTCATGGGAACTTTTTCTAGCGATGATTTTGAAACTGGGACACTAGCAGCTCTACACGGTGGAACCACTTCAATCATCGATTTCGCCTTTCAGAGTAAAGGGAAAAGCCTTAAAGAGGGACTTGCCGCTTGGCATGAAAAAGCCAAAGGAAAAGCGGTCGGTGACTATGCTTTCCACATGGCCGTAATCGATTTCAATCAAGAGACCGCCAAAGAAGTTAAAGAGCTCATCCAAAAAGAGGGGGTCAGCTCTTTCAAAACGTTCATGGCCTACAAAGGGGCCATCATGATTGATGACAAACAGATGATTGGCATCATGAATGAGTGTAAAAAGTGGGGTGGTTTAGTTACTGTTCATGCAGAAAACGGAGATCTCGTCGATTCTTTGGTTCAAAGCAGTCGTGAAGCAGGAAACTTGACCCCACCCTACCATGCTTTGACTCGACCAGAGATTGTAGAATCAGAAGCCACAGGGCGGGCTCTGGATCTCGCCTATTCCGGTAACCATCCTGTTTACATCGTTCACATGACATGTGAAGGGGCTCTCAACCGAGTTCGAGAAGCCACCAAAAGAAATCAACAGGTTTTAGTTGAAACTTGTGTTCAGTATTTGCTGTTAGATGATTCACTTTACGAGCGCCCCAATTTTGAAGGTTCTAAATGGGTTATGAGCCCGCCTCTTAGAAAGAAAAAGGATCAAGAAGCCCTTTGGAATGGGATTAACCAAAATTTAGTCCACACAGTTGCGACCGACCACTGCCCCTTTTGCATGGATCAAAAGAAGATGGGGCTTAACGATTTTTCCAAGATCCCCAACGGAGCCCCTGGAATCGAAAATCGTATGGAGCTAATGTTTTCAGAGGGCGTTCTAAAAAATCGAATCTCTTTAAATCAATACGTTGATATCAATTGCACAGCCCCAGCGAAAATTTTTGGCCTTTATCCACAAAAAGGCACGATTGCTGTCGGTAGCGATGCCGATATCGTGATTTTAGACCCCAAGAAAAAACATAAACTCTCCAAAGAGACCCAACACATGCGATGTGATTATTCTGCCTACGAAGGCTGGGAAGTTACTGGAAAAGTAAAAACGGTTTTTTTAAGAGGAACTCTCGCAATTGATAACGGAAAGGCACTCATTGGAAAGGGGTTTGGAAAATTCCTTCCTAGAAAGCCCTATTCCCAACATACTTAACCATTTTTTAAGGAGACACCAATGGCAAGGAAAGTAAAAGTCGGACTTATTCAGATGGGAACAAAGGCCCCCGCAGAAAAAAGCTGCGAAGAGCATCGCAAGGCTATGCTTGACGCGCATATTGCCTATATCGACGAAGCCGGTAAAAAAGGGGTTAACATGCTTTGCATGCAAGAGGTCTTCACGGGACCTTACTTTTGCCCCTCTCAAGATTCCAAATGGTACGGACTTACCGAGCAGATTCCCGATGGTCCCACTACCAAATTGATGCAGGAGTATGCAAAAAAACATAACATGGTGATTGTAGTTCCGATTTACGAAGAGCACATCACGGGCGTCTACTACAACACTGCAGCAGTGATTGATGCCGATGGAAAATACCTTGGAAAATATCGAAAAAACCATATCCCTCAAGTGAAAGGGTTCTGGGAGAAGTTTTTCTTTAAACCAGGCAACCTGGGATACCCTGTCTTTAAAACAGCTTATGGGAATGTCGGGGTCTACATTTGTTACGATCGCCATTTTCCCGAAGGAGCCCGTTGCTTAGGACTTAATGGCGCTGAGATCGTCTTTAATCCTTCAGCCACTGTGGCAGGCCTATCAGAATACCTCTGGGAAATTGAGCAGCCAGCTCACGCTGTAGCGAACGGATATTTCGTGGCGGCTATCAACCGAGTCGGAACAGAAGCCCCCTGGAATATTGGGGAGTTCTATGGTCAATCCTATGTGGTAAGCCCAAAAGGCAAAATTCTAAATCAAGCCTCTCGAGATAAGGATGAGCTGCTCGTCACTGAGATCGATCTTGATGAAGTGAGAGAGATTCGAGACCTCTGGCAATTTTATCGCGATCGTCGTCCCGAAACTTATACAGTGATGACCGATCTTTAAAGAGGAGCCGATATGCCACAATCCAACGAGACTATTTTAGAGAAGCGAAAAAAATACCTCACTGCGAGTGCTGTCCATTACTTTAAGACGCCTGTACAGCTTGTGAAAGCTAAGGGGCAATATGTCTATGATCAGGAAGGTAGAACTTATCTCGACTGTATTGGCGGCATCGTCTGTATTTCGGCTGGTCACAATCATCCTAAAATTAAGCAGAAGCTACTTAGCATGATTGAAAATGATGAGATTCAACACACAACTCTTCTCTTTTTAAACGAGCATGTAACCAACTTAGCTGAGGATCTTCTAAAAGAGGCTCCAAACGGCATTGATAAAGCTTTTTTTACCAATTCGGGGAGTGAAGCCAATGAACTCGCTTTCATGGCCTCAAGAAATGCTACGGGAGAAACTGTTGTTGTTAATTTAAGACACAGCTATCACGGAGGGACTGCTGCAGCCCTTTCAAGTTGTGGTCACCACACTTGGAGATTTAAAGGTCAACCGATGGCCTCAGTCACTTCGGCTATGGAACCGTATTGCTACCGGTGTCCTTTTGGAAAAAAACCCGAAAGTTGCTCTTTAGAATGTGCAAAAAATATTGAAACCACGATTCAAACATCTACTCACGGCAAAATAGCAGCTTTCATCGCTGAACCCGTTATGGGGGTTGGGGGATTTATCTCTCCTCCTAAAGAATATTTCCATGAAGCGGCTCGGATTGTTCACAACTATGGAGGCAAATACATCAGTGATGAGGTTCAGACAGGTGTGGGTCGCTGTGGTGGTGAATACTTTCTCACCAAAGAGCTTGGAATTGATGCCGATATTATCACTATGGCAAAAGGTTTAGGTAACGGGGCTGCTATTGGCGCCGCAATAATGAAATCAGAAGTGTCTACTCCTCTTACGGGTAAACTTTTCTTCAATACTTTTGGTGGCGATCCCTTCCAGACCGCGCAGGCCAAAGTGACATTAGAGATCATTCGGGAAGAGAAACTGATTCAAAATGCCCGAACCATGGGAAATTACCTCATGGAAGGCATTAAGAGTCTGCAGAAGAAGCATCCTTGGATTGGAGATGTTCGAGGACGAGGTCTCATGATGGGTATCGAACTCGTCAAGGACAGAGAAACCAAAGAATATGCTACTGCAGAAACGGCAGAGGTCATGGAAATTGCAAAAAATAAGGGAGTTCTTTTTGGAAAGGGTGGGCTTTTTGGCAACGTACTTCGAATCGCTCCTCCTCTTTCAATCACCAAAGAGAACTGTGATGAAATTTTGAAAGTTTTAGATGAAAGCTTTTTTGAAGCTAAATCTAAAATGAAAGTTTGAAATTGATTTTGAGGTGAGCTGCGATGGCTGATTTACGATTACCCTTTCTAGGTTTTGAGATGGAAAATCCTTGGTGCTTGGCCTCGGCACCCCCCACAGCCACCGGCGAACTGATGGCCTCAGCTTTTGATAAGGGCTGGGCAGCAGCGATTATGAAAACCGTGGGGCCTGTTGAAGAGCCTATCATCAACGTCGCACCTCGGATTCAGACGATGAAAAAATGGAATCGTGAAATCGCGATGCAAAACATCGAGCTGATTACTGATCGACGGCTTTCTGTCTGGCTCGATGAACTCAAGATCTTAAGAAAACGTTACCCTAAAAAAATGATCATTGGCTCCATCATGGCTCCAGGCCACGACATGGATGCTTGGGCAAAACTCGTGGAAGAAATGAATAAGACTGGGGTCGATGCGATTGAGCTCAACTTAGGATGTCCTCACGGAATGCCTGAAAGAGACATGGGAGCCGTCTGCTCTCAAGATCCAGTCATCATCACCAATATCGTTAAAACTGCGAAATCGGTCAGCAAAGTCCCCATCATGACTAAGCTCACACCTAATGTGACCAACATCAAAATGATGGCTTCTGCTGCAAAAAACGCTGGGTCTGATGCCATTACTGTTATCAATACTGTAAACGGAATTATTGGAATTGATATTTACAAGAAAGAACCCCACCTCTCAGTCAATGGTTACACAGCCATCGGTGGCGTTTCTGGAAATGGGATGAAACCTATTGGTCTTAAATGCGTTGCTGAATGTAAACAAGCAACGGGGCTCCCCATCTCAGGATGTGGCGGAATATCTTCATGGTCCGAAGGTGTTGAGTACCTTCTCATGGGTGCCGAACAGCTCCAGGTCTGCACTGAGGCTATGATTAGAGGATTTAAAATCATCGAGGGGATGAATAAAGGGCTTGAGAAATACATGGTCGAAATGGGAATTACGAAAGCTTCTGACCTAGTAGGAGATCTCTACCAACGAGTCACAAGCTTTGAAACCCTTCTAAAGAAATCCAGTTCTGAAAAAGTTAAAGTCAATGAGGATACGTGCACGGGGTGTAACATCTGTGTGGTGGCCTGCGATGATGCCGGCTACGATGCACTAAAACTAAAAAACATTGCAGACGAGAAACGAACCCAAGGGACACGAAAAGTCGCAGAAGTGATTTATGATAATTGCACGGGTTGCAACCTTTGCGTCGCAGTCTGCCCTGTGCCCGAATGCATGAGCCTTTATGATTCTAAACTTCCGTTTCCCTACGAATTGCATGATAATTATGCAGGTAACACTTTAGTCTAAAAAACAATCACAAGGGGGAAATGTGAAATACTCGAATGAGGATCTCGAAGTCGTTCCTCCGCACAAACGCGTTTGGGATACCTGGAACTACGCTGCTCTTTGGATCAGCATGAGCCTCTGCATCCCGACTTACATGATCGCAAGCTCCCTCATTGAAGGTGGAATGAATTGGTGGCAGGCGATTTTTACAGTGTTTTTGGGTAATGCTATCGTCGTTATTCCAATGGTTCTTAATGGTGATGCCGGGGCTAGATACGGTGTTAATTTTCCTGTCTTTTCTAGAGCAAGTTTTGGAGTGTTGGGTGCAAACATACCCGCTCTATTACGGGCAATTGTGGCCTGCGGATGGTTTGGAATTCAAACGTGGATTGGTGGCTATGCCATCTACCAAGCTCTCAAACTGTGGATTCCTGGAATAGCGACTCTCCCCCGACTTTTCCCAACATCATGGGGACTTGAAACAGGGCCCGCCCTCACTTTCATTTTATTTTGGGCTATCAATATGGTTGTGGTCTATTTAGGGATTGATAGCATTCGAAAGTTACTTCTTTTTAAGGCGGTGTTTCTACCCGCTGCTGCAGCTTCGCTCCTTTTTTGGGCTCTGTCCGCAGCCCATGGATTGGGACCTATTCTTTCTCAACCCTCAAAATTTGCGACGACAAGAGAGTTTCTTCGCTTCTTTTTTCCGGCTCTCACAGGCATGGTTGGATTCTGGGCGACCTTATCTCTAAATATTCCAGACTTCACTCGCTACGCAAAATCCCAAAGAGCTCAGGCCATGGGACAACTCATGGGTCTTCCACCGTCAATGACCGCATTTGCATTTATAGGAGTCGTTGTGACAAGTGCCACGACTATTGTTTACGGGAAAACCATTTGGGATCCCGTCGATCTCGCCGGAAAATTTGATTCTCCTGTACTCATTTCATTTGCGATGCTGGCCGTGGCTATCTCGACGCTGGCAACTAATATTGCTGCGAATATTGTGAGCCCCGCCAATGACTTTGCTAATCTTGCCCCGTCAAAAATCGACTTCAAAAAAGGGGGATATATCACAGGGATCTTGGGGGCTCTGATCTTCCCTTGGAAATTAGTTTCTGATCCCAATGGATATATCTTCACTTGGCTCATAGCTTACTCTAGTTTACTTGGGCCGATTGGAGGAATTTTAATCGCTGATTACTTTTTTATTCGTAAAAGAGTATTGGTAGTGGAAGAACTTTACTCCGACAAAGGAAGATACTGGTATAAAGATGGGTTTAACATAAATGCGATTGTTGCCCTTCTCGCAGGAATTATCCCTAATATCCCAGGCTTTCTAACAACCGTAAAACTTTTACCTGCATCAGCCGTACCTTCGGTAATATCAGGACTGTACCACTATGCTTGGTTTGTGGGCTTTGCCGTCTCAGGCTTAGCTTATTATCTGCTTCAACGACCTAAAACCTAAACTCCAATATCTTCGTTCCAGAGTTCGGGGCGATCTTTAATGAATTTTTCCATAAGCTCGATACATCGTTTGTCCTGCAAAACTTCAAGCTTGATTCCCCGAGATTGAGTGTAAGATTCAGGCCCCTGAAAAGTCTTATTCTCCCCAATTATAATTCTAGGAATTTTGTAGAGGAGAGCAGTTCCACTGCACATATCACAGGGAGACAGAGTCGAGTATAAAATTGCCCTCTGGTAGTCTCTCGCTTTTAATCGACCGGCATTTTCCAAACAATCCATCTCAGCATGGAGAATTGCACTCCCTTTTTGTACTCGCCGATTGTGGCCTCTACCTACAATTTTATTATCGATCACCAAAACTGATCCGATCGGAATTCCACCTTCTTTGATTCCTAACTCAGCTTCTTCAATGGCTGCCTTTAAAAATTGATCCATTTTTATTTCCCTCTCATCAATTGTTTTAAAATTCTATCATTTTAATATCGAATGCCAACCTATTGACCTTCTGAATAATCACGTGGAAACTGCACCTTTGGAGGATACCCCATGCCACAGCTCTTCGACCCTTACACAATTAAATCCATCACAATGAGGAATCGAATTGGGGTTTCTCCTATGTGTCAGTACTCTTCTGAAAACGGCCACGCGAGCGATTGGCATCTAGTCCATTTAGGAACTCGGGCCTCGGGTGGTGCAGGAATGGTTATGATGGAAGCGACTGCCGTAAATCCTGAGGGAAGAATTTCCCCACAGGACAACGGGATCTATTTAGATTCACACATCCCCAAATTGAAACAGATTACCGATTTCATCAAAAGCCAAGGCTCAGTTCCAGCAATACAGATTGCCCATGCTGGAAGAAAGGCGAGTAGAGGGGTTCCTTGGATTTCAGAGGGTCATGTTCCAGTTTCTGAAGGGGGGTGGCAAATTGTGGGGCCATCTGCCGTACCCTTTGGTGAAGGTTATGAAGTCCCCCACGAGCTAACTGTAAATGAAATATCTCAGATTTCTTCCGATTTTAAAACTGCAGCCAAACGCTCTCTCGATGCTGGTTTTCAAATCTTAGAAATACATGCAGCCCATGGATATCTGTTGCACAGTTTTTTGTCCCCTATTGCCAACCACCGTACCGATTCTTACGGCGGTTCTTTTGAAAATCGCATTCGTTTCCTTCTTGAAACGGTGGAAGCCGTTAAGACTGCGTGGCCCAAGGACTTGCCCCTTTTCGTCCGGCTATCCTGCACAGATTGGGATGATAGAGGTTGGAGCTTAAAGGACTCGATATTTCTTGCGATCGAACTTAAAAAACTAGGAGTCGATCTGATCGATTGTAGTTCGGGGGCTATCGCCCCCAACATCAAAATTCCCGTAAAAAAACACTTTCAAGTTCCCTTTGCGGAAGAAATTAAAAAGAAGGCCATCATAGATACCGCAGCTGTGGGACTTATCACAGAACCCAAATCAGCTAACAACCTAATCTACAAAGAACAGGCAGATATGGTACTTTTGGCAAGAGAACTTTTAAGAAACCCATATTGGCCAATTCAGGCAGCTCAATACTTAAACCGAGTTACTCCAGGGGTAATTCCCGTGCAATACCTGAGAGGATTTTAATTTCATCTGACACAACGATAAGAGGAGCTTCCACTGGATTTTTTGACTAACGCCTCGATCACAGAACAGAGTGGATATCCCTCTCTCGAGGATTGTTTAGCAACATCAGTCAGCACCTTATCAGGTACAGCATCAATATCAACCTCAGGCATTTTTAAATCCCACTTCTCTGAAGCCACCTCTCCTTTTTTGGGAACCCAAAAAAAATCGGGGTGAGTATTTTCATGCCATTCCCCCCCGAGAGGAATCAATTCACCTTCTTTTTCGTGAAGTTCTAAATCGTAAGTATAAGTTACCCTTTCAGTGATGTTTTCATGAGGCTGTAAACCGAATTCTGCTTGATACTCTACTAAATAAACGACCGTAGCTTGAACTCCCACTATGGCCCTAACCCCGCCATCGAAATACTTTTTATCTCGTCGGTAACCCCGGGTCAAAGGCCTTTGGAACCGATCCTTCTTCTTAAAAAGTTGATCATAGGGAACCATCACTTCTCTGAAATTAGAACTTTTTTGTTTGGGATACCGGGGATTAAAGTATTTAATCTCATAAGCAAGCACCGGTTGATTCCAAACCTCAGCATCAAAAGTTGCATCCATGATAAAAGGTATCCCATGAATTCCGATTAAATTGGTCAAAGCAAAATGAAAAGTAGCAGGATTACTGTCGGCACAATTAGTTTCTGAGATTCGACCATTTTTATAGGTTTTAGAGTTGACCGTTTCACATCGTCTGCCAATTAGATTGTGAGAGTAATTACCATTAGTCCAAGCAAGACTTGCAAGAGCTCTAATATCATCAGGAAGCCAAGTAATCTCAACACCTCCCAACCCTTTTGATTTTATCGTCTTCTTCGGGACTGGCACAAAAAAAGAGGCAGGTGACCAACCATCGCAAATACCAAACCAATCTTCTACTTTTCCATCAGCCTGAACAAAATCAGCACCCTCAGCTTTTTGTTCTCGGGTCAAAGTAAACTTCTGATCACCTACAAAAAGATCATACTTCTCTGATGGAGACCAAAGCTCAACCTCTTTTGAGAGCTTCATGAGATCATTCGAACCAAAGTGCAACAACCACTCCTCGGGCTGAAAGTAAGCTTCAACAGCATTCTTATATAATTTAAATTTTTTTCCACTACTGTAGCGATAGGAAGTTAATCCCCAATTCATACTCCAATAATCACCCGACCAGTAATCCCCCAATACCTCACCTTTCACTGGAAGTTCATCTAGTTTCCGAATGATTTCAGCTTTCGGAATATAGGTCTCGGCTAAGTCCTCCACTCGATCGCTGGGCTCAATACTAGACCAAGTCGTGAGCTCCCCTTCGAAATTTTGTTGTTGGTGCATCCACCGTTCTCTGGAGGAAAAGTAATTTAAACTTAATTTTTTCCCCGCTGAAAGCCCCAAGCTATTAACCGCACTTTTGTGTATATCGAGTGGAGATTTTCTCTTGGATTTATTGCCATGGCTTACATCATATTTTTCAATCCTTTGGTTCATGATTTTGGGATTCATATTCAGATAAAATTGCTCTATCCGACTTTCAATTCCCTCTTGTTCCATATCCGATAAATCGGTCGACAGCTCTAGATTAGTAGCCAACAAAGGCAATCCGAAACCCAAAAGAATCATTACAATTTTAAAAAACTTAATCTCCATAAGCCGGTCGAGACTCTAACACTGCTATTTTGGGGCCGCAATCTTCAGGCCTTTAAAAATCCCATAAACCTTGGTATCAAAGGAACCATATGATTTCTCACACGCATGATGAAAAGCACTTTAACGCCTCAGAAACATTAAGAGATATGGTTATCGGAATGTCTGACGGTCTTACAGTTCCATTCGCTCTCGCTGCGGGACTCTCTGGTGCAGTCGCAAATACGCAGCTTATTGTGACTGCGGGGCTCGCCGAGATCGCTGCAGGAGCCATCGCGATGGGCTTGGGTGGATACCTAGCAGCTAGAACTGAACTCCATCATTTTGACTCGGAAAGAAAAAGAGAGGTCCGAGAGACGGAGGAGATTCCAGAGGTAGAAGCGGAAGAGGTGGCATCCCTATTTAGAAGCTATAATTTAGATGAGCCAACAGTTAACACGCTAGTAAACGCTATAAGGTCTGACCAAGACAGATGGGTAGACTTCATGATGAAATTTGAATTAGGCTTAGAGCGGCCTGACTCAACTCGAGCCCTTAAAAGTGCCTTCACTATTGGATTGGCCTATATATTGGGCGGGCTCATCCCCCTGTGCCCTTACTTTATTTCAGAAACACCTAGGTCGGGACTTGAGCTGTCAATCGTACTGACTCTAATATCTTTGTTTGTTTTTGGTTATGTAAAAGGACGTTTCACCGTCGCAACTCCGTGGAAAAGTGCCTTCCAGACGCTTACGATTGGGGCCATAGCGGCCGGCGCCGCCTACGGCATCGCCAGCCTATTTGGGTAAACCAATTTTTTATTGGATCACTTTGATGTTAGCGATCTCAGGCCCTGCCATGTTCCAGTTCTCATCGCTTTCAAACTCAAACACTACATCAGCTCGTTCCCAGTCTTCAGGAAGCGGAATACTTACCCCTTTTTGTTCTGAAAGCGAAGAGCCCGCAAAAACATGAACCCTCTCAAAGGTATCAGGATTCGCGAAATAGATACGAAGCGAATCATTTTCATCCTCGGCTTTCAGACTAATATCGAGAACTAGTCGTCCAGTCTGTTTCTTTAATTGAAGGGGTAAAAAAGCCCGAGTAAGAAGATTGTTCTCGTAATGATCCCCTTTGCTGACTCTTAATTTTTCACCCACAAATTGCCAACCCTCATTTGTTTTCCCTTTGAGGGTTACAATATGCAAAGGCTCGGCATTATCTGTTTCGGGATTAATAGTGAGTCCGTCAGCTGGCACTTCGGCGTAGTCTCCTCTCCACATGAGATCTCGAACAACTCTAAAAGTTTGTTGTCCCTCTTTCTTTCCAACAAGAGTGACCGGCTGATCGCCCCAATTCTTTTTAAGATTTGGAACGAATAAGGTTGTCTCCTCAATCTCGGCTCGATTTTTCAACTCCACAGTCGATACCTTTTTATTTTCCACAAAAATGTCGACGCTATCAACTCCGTACACAACCTCACTCCACTTAGCCTCTTCACCATTTTTGAGAAGGACAGAACTTCCTCGTCTTACTTCAAGGCCACTTTTAAACTTGGGTTGCAAAGTATCGATGATCTTGTGAATGGCTTTCATCAACTCTTTGGACTCATTCCCAATATCCTCTTTTTTTTCAGGAACCACTAGGTCAGAGCGAACTCCAGTATCTTCAATTAACTGACCGGCAAACTTGCCTGAACGAACTGTTTGTCTCCAAGCAACTCGCATGTTTTGAGAATAGGGAAGCACCTCAAAAGGATTATTGTCTCCATCCATTATCTGGCGGAAGACATCGTGTTCCATGACGTTTGCTCCACCAGCGCCGGTAGTTTTGTGGATACCGATAATCACACCTGCATTATTGTCTTGCATGCCACCAGAAAAGAGATCACAAGCTGAATAACAAGCGGCATCCGTTAGAACGATTACAGGTCTGAACCAAATTTGCCCCAAGCTATTAGCCTCAGACTTGGGCGTAATCGGCATAGGATTGATCATCTCTTTTCCCGCAGTTACAGCCTCACGAACAGCCACAGACCAGCGATTATCTTCCTGGTCATTCGCTTTCAAAAAGATGTTTTCATTAAGTTTGTTTGCCAACATTTGCACTTTGGTGGGCTCAACTTCTTTTGTAGAAAAAAGTTGAACTAACTTTTCCGCAAAAACGATATACCCCCCCGGGTTTCCTCTCACATCAATCACTAAACCTATCGCTTTTGAAAGGCGTCCCTCAATTTCTCTTCGAAACCCCTCAACAACTGTCGCAACATCCAAGTTCTCATTATCCCAGGAAAAACCTTTTAGTTGGACGTAACCTACAATTCCAGCAGGAGTTGAGATTGAAGTGACTTCAAAAACCTCATCCAAAGGACTGGGAGCAGCCCATCGCTGCTTCTTACTCACTAAAGTTGGAGTTCCGAAAATTTTATTATATTTTTTCTGGAAATCATCTTGAGACAAATTGAAACGATACTTAAGAGAAAGTTTGTCGTTATCCTTTCTATCTTCGTTCGCCAAGCAGTCTAAATTTCTATAAGCAAACCATGTAATATTTTTTTCAATGTTTTTGCCATCACGTTTAAAGACAAATTTAAGCTCATCTTCTTTTGGAACATCTTGGGTAGACAGGCTCCTTAGGCTTAGCATTTCTACAGCGCGAACTCTCATTGCATCAGGATTGGCGCCTCCAGAAACTTTTTCAAGTGTAGAGACCACATCTTCTACCTTCACCCCATTAATAGAAATAAGCTCATCACCTACTTCAACACCTTCACTCGCTTGGGGCTCCAGTTTTAATTTATCGGAAACCAGAATTGCGTTATGACCCTCATTAACTACAGATTCAAAACGCAACGGAATAAAAACTGCTGCGCAAGAAAGGGGTTTAGGGGCAATGTAATTTGTATGAAGGTCATGAAGACCAGTAAATACCGACGATATTCTGCTATGAAACTCTTCATTTGAGAGGTTAGAAGCCTCTTTTTTCAACTCTTCTAGTTTGGGAATAGGATCAGAATCCTTTCCAAAATCTTTTACTTTAACTTTTCTATGAACAAACAACTCATTTAAAAATAAGTAGGCTTGATCAGCCAGGGTTTGCCGCTCATTCGCAGAGTAATTGGGTAATGCTAATTTAGGTCTAGCCTCAGCTAATGTAGTAATGCTGTTTTTTGCAATTGCATTGACTGATAAAAAGGAAAGAAGAACAAGAAGATAATTGCTACGCATCGTACCCCCTACGGTGGCTATAATTGATAAAACCCTGAAGTCAGGAGTACTACTTTGGAGAAATAAAATCCAGCTACAAATAGCCTTTAACACACTTTTTTCTCAACCCTAAATGTCTCGAAAGCCTTATTCAGAGAGGGTTTCCAAATGATTGAAATTATTGGGGGTTTACTTTGTGGTGATGGGCTATTTACGAGTTCAAGGGGAAAATACCCCAAGGCGAGATAGTGGGGGGTCAGTAAATATCGGGTTTTAAACCGATAATTTCTGGCCCTCCCACCAACTTACCTACTCATTCCGTACGTTGGGTTTTCCCCAATACGGCTAGAAAGGCTGGCTGTCAACAGAGCCCTTCCCTAGCCTAGGACCGCTTAAGTTCACTCTTAACATACACGGTTCAATGACTGGTTCGGCTTCTGCCTTTGTGTCTTCAAGCTACTAAGACACCGCCACACAAGCAGTTCAACCTGCCCTACCTCAGAGATCCTCGCACTGACTTGGCATTAACTACTCCAAATCATTGTCGCTTATCGACCTCATCCGCCCCACTTATCAGCACACTTTATTTTCACAGAAGGTTTAATCCTGCTTATT
>Ga0214923_10001008_pt1 | contig 41082 bp, 47 predicted proteins | sample LL1510_MetaG_FD_177993 | JGI IMG/M metagenome (GOLD analysis project Ga0214923, IMG submission 177993) | Freshwater microbial communities from Lake Lanier, Atlanta, Georgia, United States - LL-1510 | ecosystem: Environmental > Aquatic > Freshwater > Lake | place: USA: Georgia | collected... | reverse complement strand
TAGTGCAACTATTAAAATTACTAAATGTTCTAGAGAAAAAATTACTACCATCTGCTTTGTTAGATATTCCAGCAAATGGGATAATATATGGTGTACAACGTAACTCCTTCCAATTTTCATCTAAATAGTCCTTGAATGTATTACTAAATAGAATAATATATAGATATAGAAATAGTAGGGTGTAACAAAGTATAAATACTATATATTTAAACTGAGATAACTCCATAACCAATATTATTATATGTGGATATAAATATTTTAATATACTAATTTAGTAACTATATTAAAATACACTATTAGTCTACTTCTTCAACTGTTGGTCCTTTGTTAGAAGGTTGACTACCTTGTTGTTGGCCTTGACTATAAATCTTAGCCATAATAGGTGCGCATTTCTTTTCTAATTCTTTCTGTTTAGATTCATATTCTTCTACTTCAGCAGCACTATTAGAGTCTAACCAAGTTTGTAATTCTTTAATTGCCTGTTCTACTGCTTGTTTATCTTCATCACTAAGCTTAGTTTTAATAGACTCATCATCTAATGATGTTCTAAGAGAATAAGCATAGTTTTCTAATTTGTTTTTAGCAGAAATACGTTCTTGGACTTTTTTATCTTCTTCTGCGTATTTTTCAGCGTCCTTGACCATTCTTTCTATTTGGTCTTTAGAAAGTCTACCAGTATCATTGGTAATAGTAATCTTTTCTTTTTTACCAGTACCTTTTTCTATAGCATTCACATTTAAGATACCATTAGCATCTAAATCAAATGTGACTTCAATCTGTGGAACACCACGTGGTGCTGGTGGAATACCATTTAAGTTAAATCTACCTAATAAGTTATTATCTTTAGTTCTAGCTCTTTCACCTTCAAAGATAGAGATAGTAACAGCAGTTTGGTTATCAGCATAGGTAGAAAAGATTTGGGATTTTTTACATGGAATAGTTGTATTACGTTCGATGATTTTGGTCATCATTTCACCAGCAGTTTCAATACCTAAAGAAAGTGGAGTAACATCAATTAATAATAAATCTTTGGTTTCTTCAGAGCCATGACCTTTTAAGATAGCTGCCTGAACAGCCGCACCATAAGCAACAGCTTCATCTGGATTGATAGATTTGTTAAGTTCTTTACCATTAAAGAAGTTCTTAAGCAATTCTTGAACTTTAGGAATACGAGTAGAACCACCAACTAAAACCACATCATCAATATCCCCTTTAGACATCTTAGCATCGGTTAAAGCTTTTTCTACTGGACCCAAACAACCTCTAAAGTAGTCCATACATAAATCTTCAAATCTAGCTCTGGTAATAGATGAGTTAAAATCAATACCTTCATATAAGCTATCAATTTCAATTTGTGCGGATGCGGAAGAGGAAAGAGTACGCTTAGCTTTTTCACAAGCAGTTCTCAAACGTCTAAGTGCTCTATCATTTTGTGATAAATCTTTCTTGTGCTTTCTTTGGAATTCAGCAATAAAATGAGCTACTAATTTATTATCAAAATCTTCACCACCTAAATGGGTATCTCCAGCAGTAGATTTTACTTCAAAGACACCATTTTCTAAGGATAAAATAGAAACATCAAATGTACCACCACCAAGATCAAAAATCAATATATTTTTTTCTTTTTTAGACATATTATCTAAACCATAGGCAATAGCAGCTGCTGTTGGTTCATTGATAATACGTAAGACATTTAAACCAGAGATAGCACCAGCGTCTTTAGTAGATTGTCTTTGTGAATCGTTAAAATAGGCTGGAACAGTGATAACCGCATCTTTAACTGGTTGACCTAAATAGTCTTCCGCAGTTTGTTTCATTTTAGTTAAAACCATAGCAGAGATTTCTTCTGGTTTGAATTTCTTAGTTTCACCTAAGTAACTAACTTCAATTGCTGGTTTACCACCTTCACTAACAACATTAAATGAAAAATGTTTCATATCATTTTGGACTGATTCATCATTAAAGTTTCTACCAATTAATCTTTTAGCGTCAAAAACAGTGTTTTTTGGGTTAGACGCAGCTTGATTCTTAGCAGCATCACCAATTAATCTTTCAGAATCAGTAAATGCTACATAGGAAGGAGTAGTACGATTACCCTGGTCATTAGCAATAATTTCTACTTTATTATTACGCATAACACCTACACAAGAATAAGTAGTTCCTAAATCAATACCAATAGCTATAGACATTTTAGTTATAGTTTCTTATAAGCAAAAAATCTTTAAATATTTTTAGTCCAACATTTTATCTAAAAACAGAGAGTTAGATATACACTTAAACATCTAGTCTATCAACATACTGGTTAATTTCCTCCTCTACATATATATTATCTATCTCGCAAAAATCTCTTATTAATAGTTCCTTATCACTAACACTATCTAATAATAGATTGCCTGAATGAGTCACATAGTGATGATATGGAACCTGGTTTTTTCCTATATATATAGCTTTAGGATGTGTATAAGCGCGTATCCATTTATCACACCGTTTTACTAATGTCAATCCAGATACATAGTATCCATCTATATCATATATGGATAGTTGTCCAGGTGCTATAACTATCTTCCCTATAACACTAAGTGGATTTACCCGTATCTTAGGATCTATACCAGCTAATAAGTCATTACATATTAGATTAGAGCTAATATCTTTATTATTTAAGTAGTATCCAACCATTCTCTGGACTTCTCTATTAACTTCTAGTGAATGACTATCCATATAGTCCCTATATAGGTGTTCTTTAGTAGATATAGTACCATCACTGGTTACTAAGCAATATACTTCAGTTTCTGGATAAACTATAAATTCCGCATTAGGATGGTCTTTTACTCTAATCCAACCATGTTTTCCCATTACTCTATGGTTACCTGATACTATATCCGAACCTAACTGATACATGTTACCACTTACCTTAGTTCTAATAGTAGCTAAAACAGTAGCGCCACTGGCAAGTATATCTCCAATAACTAATTCTTTAATCTGTTTATATAAGCCATTAGATGTAGCTATAGGTGTATTTGGATAGAAACACATTGAAACAAACTGGTCTCTCCATACTCTATCACCCATACCTATTGGTAAAGCAAATCTACTCATCCATAGACCACCTTCTTCCGCCATTTCACCAAAAGTTACTAGTGGTGACCTAACTAAACTCTGCATAAAGATATAACTATGTTCTAAAGATGATACCATTAAATTCATTAGACCAAACGATCTTTTAAGCGATTCACGCAACTTTAACATATAAAATGTAATAGCTGCGATAGAAGTCTGAAGTCTAACATTGATATTTTCAAATATCTTGAATAAAAAATTACGCATAACTGCCATCTGTTGTCTAATACTATTTAGGGATTCACTAAACTGTTTCATTAGCTTTAAAAACAATTGTATAATGGGATAGATAGGGATCATAAGAGTAGATAGAGTCTTTGATACTAGGCTCCAAACTACATTTATAATATTAGCTTTAGTATACTCACCTGGTGTATATCCAGGTGGCGTATATATATAACCAGCAATTGGTAGCAATATTGGATTAGACCTATAGTAAGCCCAGTTTTCTATTATATTAGCCTTAACTTTACTATAGAATACTACTAATAATGATATTAATAGTATAATTGTATATAGGAATATCTGTCCAAATTCTTTATAGTTTTCAACTAATATTTCTAACATATTAATAGTATAGATAAATATTCTTAATATGTATAAATATAATAATATTTAACTATTTTTCCATAACTATGCTTTCTATTTTAGAGTAGAGAGTATCGCTATTATGTTCTAAATAGTCTCTAAATTCTATAGCCATATTGTTCTTATCTAGTATGTAGATTTTATTATCACTTGTTACTAAGTTATATGCCTTTCTAGGTTTACTACTAGGTTCATATTTTTTAGACATCTCTACGTTTTTCCATAACCCATCTTCTAAAACTTTACAGTTATTAGAAACACATATATCGTGATAGCTATAGAACTGAAAAACATCTGATAAAAGTTCAACTTTTCCTATAACTAAACTTCCCTTAAAAAGCTTTTCACCTATATGTATATCCTCTATAGGTTTTATAGATTTATTATCCATGACAACAAATGAACTACAAGAGAATCCATGGTCTAAATGTTGAGATGGAAATGGTTCTACATCAGGTCTACCATTTAGATAGGTAAGAATAGCATTATTAATTTCGTAGTTTTTAAATCTATCCGAACTTTCACTGTAGTCCGCAAACTTAGTATCATATATTACTATGTGTTTTGATGTAGTAGATAAGCTATATACGTAGTCAGGTGTATATTCTGTTAGTTCTGCGTCTTTCAAACTATCTACCCTAACTAAACTATTATCATCTCTATATACTAAATGGCTACCAGTAACCAGAACTCTATTATATCTATATAACCTTTCTTTATTTAAAAATTTATGGGTTGCTATTATTCTTGTTCCATCTGCTAAGATATCCCCAACGTTTATCATAGATATAGGTACTAAAAGTTTAGATTTAAGTTTAATAGGTGTATTACCATCAAAACAGAACGCTCTATTTAGTCTACGCCCCTTATCAAATACCCAATCTAGTGGTGGTAGCAATTTTTCAGCTAATGCTATAGGTGGTGATTCAATCAATGATTCTATAGTATTTTTATTGTGTTCTAATGTGTGAAAAATCAAATTAAACCCAGATAGTGACCTGCGCATTGTATTTCTAATCTTATGTAGTGAATATAAGATACCAATAGTAAATCCCTGGATTTTATCATAGAATACATTGGTGGCTTGTTTAAAAAAATCTCTAGTAGGTTTTAATATATTTCTAATACCATTGATTTGGTCTTGAAATATAGTAAAAATACTACCAAAAGCACTAAAAACTGGTGTTAGAAATCCAAGAAAGTTTTTGAATAGTTCTTTTACTTTCTGGCCTATTACTCCAGCAAACCCTTCTTTGCTATTATTTACTGCTATAGCTAATGGCGATTGTCTGTCACTCTTTAGGTCCTCTATCCAGTACTTAGCGATATACTTTTGAATTAGGTAAAAAGCCACTAAAATATAAATATAGATTTCCAATCCTGCTGCTATTTTTTTTATAGTTTCTTTTTCCATATATAATGCTAGACTTGTCTTATTTTATAGTTTTATTTTTTTCTAGTATTCCTGACCCTCTCTGCTGTCAATATAGTCTATTTCTTCCTCTGTAGAAAGCCTACCTAGTAAATAGTTTCTCTTAGGGAATCTACCAAAGCGTTCTAATACTCTACATCTAGATAGCAAATTATACTGTAGTATTTTCAATATATTTTTGTCTATAGACCTATTTTCTTTTTCTATAAATATTTTTAACAACATACTGGTATTTTTCTGTATATCTATGTCCTCTATATACAAGTATGGCATAAATATAGCAATTTTTTCTAGTAGATTTAGTTTAGAGATATATAGGTCATATCCCATTTCAATAAATAAAATACATTTATAGCAGTTTTTAAATTCCTTTTCAGTATTTCTATAGTATATTCTTGAGACCTGGTCTAATAATATAGTATGAGCTATATATCCTTCTTTAGTAGCTAACCAATGTAGTAGATTTCCTTTTTCTGCTTCCTTTAGTAACCAGTATAATGCTGGTTTGACTCTACTATCTAATTTATGTTTAGTATCCATCCAATTATCAAATATTCTTCTGGTATCAAGTTCTATTTCAAACCAATAGTGATTTACAAAATCAACATATTTATCAGACATAAATAGAAAAAGTGTTTTCTATATTGTAATAGATATAATAATTTAGCCAGAAATTTAAATTTGATTTTACAGAAGTCGAATTTTTCTTTAGTAAAATCATGTTTTATGCTAAGACTAAAAACAAGACATTACTTGAATCTATATTTAGCTATATATCAACAAGTACTATTAGTTGTATAACTATAGGTATCAGTATATATGGATTAGAGATTACTACGGAATATTCTAGTGCCAAAAACTATCTGTTCTATGTATTTTTAGATTGCGATGAGTTTATAGATTATAAATATATATCTGACTATAGAAATAGTTATTTTACAGTAGAGGTCGCACCTATATTAGCTTTCTTAAAACAAGCAATAAACTCTGATATAGAGATATCTATTGATAACAAACTTAAATTATCTATTAGCCAGAGTATATCAAGCAGTAAAGTCGTATATAGTTATCCAGTAGATATAGAATATGACATACCATATAGCATCCACTTCTATGACTATGATATTGAGATAGAAATAAATACAAAAAGACTATTATCTCTAATATCTAATGACTATTTAGACATAAATGCTAAAGACGGTATAGTACTCTTTTCTAATGACAATACTAAATATATATGTGATGGTATAGAGAAGCAATTTAAGATTAAAAATATAAATGGCGAGTACAGAACCGTAAAAAAACTAAATGACTATAGGTTACTGCGAATAATTAATGGACATACCAAGATTAACTGTAACCAACTTAGAAGTTTTAAGAGTATGTTAGATATGGTTTCTAGTGTACAATTAAATATTATGCTAAATAGCCATATAAGATTAGATATCTTACTTAACGAAGATATTGGAACAGTTGCCCATATATTTTTAGAGATAGAGTGAGGAACATTACTATATTTTTTATATTATATAATCTAATATAGTAACTATTATGTTAAATAATTCTATTAATATTGGTAGTACACCTATAAAAGACCTAAATAATATCGCTGGATATAATAGGGCATTTACTAGCCAAATTCCATCTATAGATAGATCACTAGACCAAATAGTTGAGGTGAATATAAAAGATGAAAAGGCTAAGGAAAAAGAAAAAATGTTAGAGCTAATTAATAAAAGACAGCAGGAAATACTGGAGTCTAATAAAATAAAAGTAACTCCTATGGAAGAAAACATAGCTAAACTTAAATCTATCTTATCTAAACGATTCAATCTAGAAGAGGATGACTATAAAATCTTGGTAGATAGATACCATATAGCCAGGGATGGTATTAATAAGACAAACTTAGAGGAAATCCTTTCCTATATTAAACAAACCAGTAAATTTAAAAATAATACCCTATCTATGGGAGAAGACAACTTAAAACTAAAAGAAAGTGGTGCTAAACTATCTGATATGGATAAGTTAGAAGAAGAAAGACGAATTCAGTTAGAACAGATGAAAAAGAATATAGAAGAAAATAAACAGAAAAGAATTCAACAGGAAAACCCAAATATTATATCTCCTATAGTTTATAAACCGGCCCAGGAAATTGTAGTAAATAGAGTAGAGGAACAGCCAATCTATGTAAATCCGGTCTCTACTAGTAAGTCACAATCTAATAGTATCTTATGTATATCAAGTCTAACTAATATTATACCTACAAAAGATGGAATATATGAAGTTCCTATATGGATTGATGATTTAGAACAGCTAAAAAATAAAAAAAAATGTAGGTTAGTTTCTTGTGAAATAGAAAAGGAATTATATAAAAAACATATGGAACAGTTTCCCTATATATTAGTAAATATTGAAGAGTGTCAAGGACAAATCTATATTAATGGGACTACTAAAAAACTAGTAGAACGTGTAAAGTTTAAGGAAGAAGCTACGGTATACTATGGAGAGGGTAGTAGAGAATTAAATATAAAACAACTGAATCAGTTAAAAAAATTTACTATATCTTTTCATGATAGTATGGGACAGGTGTTATTTTTAGAAAAGGGACAATGTAGTATTTCTATTGAAATATACTAGGCATACTTATGGTTTCTATATTATTTTAATACGTTATAAAATAAAATAGAAATGGGTCTAAACAACTAATAGTAGCCTTATACGTTTTTATTTAATAATAGTTGGTAAAGTTGTAAATTAATTTGGTCTTTAGAGATAAGTGTGTATTGAGATTTAGGTTTTTTATTAGGTTGGTAGCGTTTATTTTTTTTAACTACGCTGTCTTTTTTAATATCTTGAATTATCGTGGAAATAATTTTATTAACAAAGTGATATGCGGTTAATATAGGTTTATCATTGTCACAACCTCCAGCTATAATAACACTACCATATTGGAATATAGCTATAGACAATTTACGACAGTTAGAGCCACCTGAACCAGTTCCTTTTCCACTACAACATGGGTTACAATGACAACTACCCTCTTTAGCAGTTCCAGTATGTTGATCATTATAGAAGTAGTGTAAACGAACACCAGGATAACCTTCTGTGTTATAGGTTGTAGTTAATTTAAATTTTTTAGTTAAGATTTCATAAAGAGTTTCTCTATTAATAGAGAAGCCTAGTTCATAACATGTATTAATCATTTCAGTTTTATAGTTAAGCATTTGAATTGGTTTTAAAGCATTAGCGAAGGGCATTTGTTGAATAAATTGGCTAACAATGCTAACAGCACGATGACCATCTTCTTGTCTTGGAGCCCCAGTAATTTGCAACTTTCCATTATTAAATATTTTAACGTTTGCGGTTTTGTATTTATCTAAACAAACTAAAACTGTAGCGCAATTATAGAAGTCACCTATATTATCTTTTTTAAAGAAGCCTTTAATAGGTAAATTCCCATATTTACATCCTACTACTTTTCCAATTACACTATCATCAAAAACGGGATTTTTCTTGTCACAGTTAGGATTTTCTAAGATAACCTTAGGTATAACAAAGCTATTGTAGACTATCTTAAAATCCACAGATACATCTATAAATGCTACTGCGGTTGTAGTTACAAATCTAAGATCACTTGGCTTAAATTTATCTAAGACTTCGTTAGAAGCACTATCTAAGACATCATTTAATCTAGCATCTACGGTTATATCTCTTAGTTTATCAACATTTCCTATCTCCACGTTTTTTTCTATATAGTTAGAAAAGTATCTCATTAGTCTATCTTCGGTAAATCTACTATTTATGTTGTCTATCCATCTCTCACTGAATGTTCCACCTTTAATTAACTCGCTAATCCAACCGGCATACTCCTTTCTAAAACTATCTAATATTTTAGATAGCTTCTTATTTTCAAAGTCTTGTTTTAATTCTTCAAAGTATGGGTTATTTTCTAAAGCTAATAGGTATTTTGAAATTTGGTTTTGATAGTTTTTCCAGTGATTATTATGGAAAGATGACATAATATATATTTATATAAAGAAAATCTTTATATCTTTATCATCAAAATTATTATATTTATTTTCTACTACTAAAGAATGTGTTTAGATTTTTTTTGGCATAAAAAAGAAGTAATATCGTATATTGAACTAGTTGAGCTAAAACCATATAGACTATTATATATCTGCCCAGACACAAGTTTCTTATTAACCAGAGATGGTATAGTAACTAACTGTAAACTATTAGATATAGCCTTGATAAAATACCATGGTGTAGAATTTATGAATAAATTTTTCCAACTATGTGCTAGAAAAGACCTCTATATAATTAGGACTGGCATAGACAGAAAATATACTACTGTAGAACTATTTATTAACAATATAAATATTGTTAGTTTGCTAAATAACTAATATAGTAAATCTTTTCTATATTAACTATTTTATATTTATAAGGTATCTGCTACTTCTATATAGCTTGCTGGTTCTGTAGGTTGACTAGAGTCAGCTACTAAACCATCACCTGATTCTACATCTACACTATTAACTACATATCTATATACATGGTGGGACATATTTCCCATAGATGGTCTAGTGATCTTTACCACATCTCCTGCTTTTAGACCATAATACTTACAGACTGGATCGAATCTACTTATTAATGGCAAATTAACATAGTCATCTATCATTAAATATTCTTTTAGTTTGATTTTTTCTAATCTATTTAGCTTTTCGTGTCTAGCTACCCACTTATGTTTAGTAATATTAAATAATAGCTTTTTATAATGAAACAATGATACATTAGTTGCTATAGGACTGGCTTCAAATGTTTTTGCTAATTCTGGATCAAAGTTATCACCAAATACTATAATTATTAGTTCATCTTCCACGTTCATTCTATGACTTTCCTTAATTAAACGAGCCAATTTAGTTAGACCACCATAGTCTTTATTGTTTTTTCCCTCTGTAAATTTATCTAAAAAGTGAACATAGACTTTTCTGGGTTTAGCTATATAAATATCTAGAGATGGAATTCCCATATTAAATTGTTCGACCATATAATTTAGCAATGCTACATTAGTATTAATAGGTAAACTATTTCTACTAAAACCTCTGTCCTCTAGCATTTCTAGCACTGTATTTCTTACTCTTAAAACTATATCAAGCATACTTAGGTTTCTTTTTATATTATAGCAAGATTATTATCAGTGTTCTATAAACTTGTCTCTTTAGCATTTGCGACAAGGTCAATAATCAAGGGCAAATGGGACTAAACTTAGGTGTAGTCTTTATCATTTACCTGCTATATCTATGACTAGCGGTAAATGGTCACTATAAGTTGTAAAATAAAAATCAGCATTTTTAATTTTAACATTGTCTTTCCAAGTAGGCATATAGATATAACAGTAGTCTACTAATCTCCCTGACCAACAGCTAAACTTAGGCCTATTCGCAATAGATCTTCCTAAAAAATCAAAAATATCTATATAGTTATTTTTCTTTAGTAATTCATGAACTTGGTTAGGTACAGGTTTATCTATACCAGTACGCTCTTTATAGCTAATTTGTAAATCTTCTACTATAGACTCACCCAATAGGGATTTATTTATAGATGCCTCATTAAAATCACCCAATAGCAATACATTTTCTAAATTAGACTTTTCTATGTACTCTATAATTTTATTTATCTCACGCTTTCTTAGACTACCAGTTTCATCCCAAACATCAAGATGAGTAAGTATAATGTTTAATCCATATTGATTAAAATGGATAGCGCCTCGCATTTCTTTACTAGACGGTGGATCTAACTCTAATATATTATAGTCTATAATAGAATGCTTAGATAATGCCGCTATACCAAAGTTATAGTATTGCTTATAATAGACTTGGTTTTCATATATTTTGTCTAATTCTTCTGCTAATATATCACTATATTCACAAACAGCCATAGTATCTATCTTAAGTTCTTTAGCTAACTTAGCAATATTTTGATTAGCATGGGTTCCTCTTGGATTCCCTATAGCAAAGTTAAAGCAATTTACATTATATAACATAATACGTTTAGAATCCTTTAGTTTATAGAATGGTTTATTTTCTTGCCCATTTACTTGTCTTTTATAGTTAGATATTAGTTCTTGTTTTTTACCAGATACTAGTATAGGAAGTGGGTACATATTATATATATCTATATTATAAAGCTTTATCTTAATGTTTCTTTATAATGCTATTGGAGTATTTAGTGAAAGCGTATTAAGCTTATATCCTATAATTATTAAACTCACTTCTTTAGATGTTCCATTTAATACATTTATTAGATTAACAAGTTATCTTATTATTTCAGCACTTTTTGCTAACTACGAGGTTCTTTCAGGTATAGGCCTAGGTAAACTAATAGCACTGGCCGGAGTGAATATAGCACATATCTTATCTAGTTACTATGGGTTTAAGGCTTTAGTTCCGTCCGTAGCTCAGTCCGTCTTCTACCTATATCCATTTATTAACCTATTGCTAAATATATTGCTACTTGGTGAAACTATAGCTCCTACTAAATTTTTCTTTATCATTCCTGTAATATATAGTATTTATCATATTTATGGTATAGGAAAACAAGAGGCTATAGGTACCGACCTACAATGGGGTTTATCTATGATAGCTATATCTGCTATAACGGAAAGCTTACTCTATATCCTAATAAAATCAGTAGATCTTGGTAATAACCCATGGAACTCTTTATTTGTTAGCTATTCTCTAGCAGCTATTCTATATGGTATCTACTATATATATGATAATGGTATTAGTAAAACTAGGGATACTATAGTAGCGAATAAAAAAGAAGTCGCTAAACTGGTCTTAGCTAATATGGCTATTGGTTCTTTGGGTTATGGTTTACGTTTCTGGTCTATTCCTAGAATTCCATCAGTAACTCATAGTATAATTAGTTATACTGGTATATTTACCACAGTACTCTATAGTTTCTATTTAGGTATAGAAAAAGTGAATATATCTAAGATAGGATATCTTGGTATGCTAGCAAGTAGTTTATTAGCTATGAAGTTGTTATAGACTTAGTTATTTATATCCTAGTATAAAAGATATTTGTAATAAATCAGGCCTTTGTTTATTTTTATCTGTAGGAATACTATAATAGTGATCCTCTCTAAATAGTATATATGGAACATTATTATATATAGCAAACAAAGCCGCTAACCTATCACTAGTAACAAATATCTTTTTATATTTCCTAGCATGCATGACCTGAGACCAATCTCCTGCTCTTTTTAAGGCTATCTTAAATTCTCTAGTATATGGAATATAGGTTCTTTTTTCAATCTCATTTGGATCTGTATTAGTTTTAGTTGAAGCTTTATTTTTACCTAATATACCATTAATAGTGCTTATTCTAAATATAAATTTAGAAAGAGTTTTACTATATGTTTTAGTTATTAGAGTTCCCAATTCTGGTTGTAACTCTATATTTACTGTTTTATCTGCATTAACTCCATTTAATGAAACTTGATAATTTAACATTTCACTATAGTTATATATGTCGCCGGTTGGTCTACTATCAATATCAATATTAGGATTATTATCAGCAGGATCAAAAATATTCGCATCACTAGTTGTTAGTTTCCAATCTATTATATTATTTGTTTCATATTCATTAATCATATAGTTTATTATCTCCTTTGTTGAATATGATAGTTTATTCTTACTATATAAGTTAATTTTATGGTGAAATGCTGTATTTAATAACTTAGTAGATACTATCATGTTAATAGCATCATTATTTTGATTATCTACTTGAAAATTATAGTTGCCATTGTCATATTCTCTAAATAATTTTGCTATAGTACTACATATATTAGCCAGTTGGCATATTTCTATTTTGTTTCTTTTTTTTTGTCTATTAGGATCATCATCTAAAGATGACCATATTTCAAGTGATATATTTCTATTGTCCGGCATTTCTAATTTAGCATTTATAGTTTGTATATATTTGCTATATAAGCTTTCATATTCGACTTTGTTATTAATAATAGTTTTTTTATCTATTGGATAGTTACTAATATCTATATTATAAAATACATTTTTAATTGGGTTTAGGCAAGTACCATTGTCATCTTTAAAAGTTAAAAATATATGCTTAGATAATGCCTCAATAAACTTAGATTCACTAAAACTAAGACCCGCAGTATTATTGTTAAATTCTATTATATCTTCTTTTGTTATTTCATTTGGTAAATATTCTTCTAAGTCTTCTAAATCATATGCCGTAGACCCAAAGTCATGTATAGAGTCTGCTATAGTTAATAATTTATATAATTTAAACTGCTCTGTTATATATTCAATACCTCCCTGTTGTTTATTTATTTTTTTCTTAATAAGATTTATTTCTTTATGTTTATAGCCATAGAATATTCTGGCCACATCTAATATATTACTATTGTCTAAGCGCTCATCTATAAATTGATACGCATCTTCTATAGTTTTAATATTATAGATAGGTTGGGATTTTATAGCTCTACTAACTATTTTAAATTCTGACTCGTCTTCTATATAAAAGTTAGAAGCTCCTAAGTCATTTCTAAAATAATTATTATATCTTTCTGTCATTATATATCTATAATGTAATATGCTATTTTTTATTATCAAATTTTAAAAATATATATAGAATACTATGTTAAAGCTATCTATATAGAATAGACTTAGTAATGGGTTGCCTATGTTCTAAATATAAGTCTAATAGCAAAAAACAAAAAGTCTATCTAAATAAACCCTTAGATGCCAGTGGGTCGGCTGTTGAATTAGTAGTAAATAAACCAGAAATGGTTAGAGAAAAAACAAATCCATATGTATTAGATATGGGCGAGTTAGATAGAATGCAAGAATCTATACAGATGGACGCTGAAAACCAGATCAAGCTGCAGCATATTATAGAGTCTATCTATGATGCTGCGGTGAAGGCCCACAATAATGTCCAAATTAATAACTTACATAACCTATTTTGGTTATTACCTACCAATGAAAAAGGTATCCACGTACCTAAATGTATGCCAATTCAGGTTCCTAATGATGGGGATGGTGACCATCCCTATAAAGTAGTGAATGTACCTATCATTACATTAATGAACCAACAGAATCTTAATATTAGTGAAATGAAAATAAGCACAACTGTTGATATGGAACTAGAATCAGCCCCAAAGCAAAAAGATAATGGCTCTAACTGTCTATATGATATTAAAAAGAAAGACTATTCTCTTAGGCTAGTTCCTGGAGATAAGTCTACTACTATAGATATGACTATTAAAATGGATCCACCTCTAGAAATATATAATAGAATCTTGGGAAAGTTAGAGAAACAAATCTAAAAATGTATATATAGATTTTTTTCTATATATAAGTTTTTCTATATTTATAGTGTATTTATTGGGTATTTACTACTTTTTCTGCTTTTTTAGCAGAATTATTACTAATACTACCAGAAATAATATCTAACACTCTAGATAAACCTTCTGGCATACCATCATCTCTAGCGCTAACCTTAATATCATATTTAGCACTTTTATCGCTACTTCTAGTATGTTCTGATTTAGTAGCTACTGTACCACTCATTTTACACTTTACTGGGCACCACCAGGAGCCACCATAGGTAGCTTCCACTTTAGTATTAGTATCAGTAGAACTTTTATCAGTACTTTGGGTTTTTACTTCCATAGTAAAATTAACATCTACTGATTTAACTGATAAGGATGGAATATTAACTACACTTAGCAAAGGAACATCAATTTTCTTTTCAACTGTTTGACCATCTTCATTAGTATCTGAGTATTTAAACTCTACAGTTCTAACATCACCATTTTGGTTAATACCAACTTTCTGGATAAAATCTGCGGTAACCATAGCTAATTGTCCTTGGGAATTAGCCGCAGAAATTAATGGTGCGGAAATCAAGTCTTGGATTGGGAGACCTCTCATATCATCTGCTGGATTTGCCATATCTATATTATACATATAGGTGTATAAAATATTTTTATAATTCTACCGTAATTATTTATTGAGGTGTGATTGTTTCAGCACTACCTAAATTTTCAGGCCAATTAAATGCGGCAGTATGTGTACCATCGACTTGATTAAACTTTACGGCACAAGCATGGGATATAGGTAATATAGGTCCGGTTGTTGATGTACCACTTCTGAAATAGGATGAAGATGAATATCCAGTTGGATAGTTAAGCTGGTTTCTAAGCAGTGAATACTGAGAGTCAATATTATTTAAACTTGTTTCAGCTCTATAATCTAATTGAATATTACCTCCGTTTCTATCAAAATATCTACCAGAATTTAATGCTCCAGATGGATCTAAATCTTTATCAACTAAATCTATAATTAAATTAAAGTTAGTAGGAATAATTGCTGTTCCACCAGCACAAGATACCGCTGCTAACGGTTTACCATTTTTAAATACTAATGTAGGTGTCATACTTGAGCGTGGTCTTTTTCTTGATTCTGGACCATTTGGAGGAAGCTTAGCTCCAACAGCTGCTGTATCAAAGTCTGTTAATTCATTATTCAATATAAAACCTCTTCCTGGAACTACACATCCAGTACCAAAAATTTGTTCAATCGTAAATGTTAAACTAATTACATTTCCATATTTATCACTAATAATACAACCTGTGGTAGATGAGTTAGTATTCGTAGAATCACCAGATAATTGATTTGGAAGTATATTATAGTTTAACCCTGATAAATCATAAGCACTTGATGGATAACCATTTATAGCAGTTAACTTAGCAGGGTCATACGATAATGGCATTATAGCTACCCTGCTATTTAAATAAGCATCATCTAACAATCCATTTACTGGTACTGGAAAAAATTCAGGATCTGCTATCCACGCGCCTCTGTCAGCAAAAGCATATCTTGACGCTAAGATTCTTGAATGATATTCTTGAGCAGTTTGATCAGTAGTAACAGTTGGTACAAGTTTTTCATAAAATTTAAGCATCATAGCAAGAGTTAAACCACCACTGGTTGATGGTCTACATCCATATACTTGACAGTTTCTAAAGCTTGTTTTTAATGGTTCTCTTCTTCTTGTTTGATATAGAGATAAATCTTCTAGAGACATAGGTGCTCCACTTATATCCCACTCTGGAAAGGCTACTAATGGTGGATTATTTACACAATTTACTATATCTCTTGCTATATTACCTCTATAGAATTCTTTACATCCTCCATATGCGATTTCTTCTAGAGTAAAAGCATAATCTGCATTTTTATGTATTGAACCTACAGCTAAACCATTACTAGAATCAACTAAATATAAATTTTTAGATGAAGTAAAGAGTCTAAGCTTTTTATAATTATTATCTTTCATGATTAAGTTATTAAAGGTTTGGTCAACTATAAAACCATTTTTAGCTAAATCTATAGTTGGATATAAATTTTCCGCAAGTGATAATTTAGTTAAACCTAGTTGTATTAAATCATCCCAAAAAGCTACTACACCTGGTACACCTACCGCATCCATCTGAGTTTGTCTATATGGAGTTGTTGCTGATATAGATAATAAACTGCCATTTCTATAAAACATATGTGGGTTAGTCTTTAATAACGATATTTCTCTAAAATCAATTGTTTCTACTCTATCTGTAGCAGCATTATAGTATACAGCATATCCTCCGCCGCCAATACCACAGTTACCTGGGCGAGTTAATCCTAACATCGCCATTGCTGCTATAGCAGCATCGAACGCATTACCGCCTTTTTGCATAACCTGAATTGCAGCATGTGTTGCGTATTTATCATGGCATACTGCTGTTCCATTTTTGCCTTTAGATTGATAAACTGGATTAGCAGGTGTTGTTGTTGAAACACTACCAACACTTGTAGAATCTCTTGCCTGAGATATCTTATTAACTCTTGTTTGTATTTCTAATACTTTATCATAGACCCTTGAAGCCATATTCTATATATATTATAAAGATTTTTTTTATTTTATTTTATTATTTTTATTTTACCGTACTATATATTATATGGATTGTCCTAATAGACACAACATTAAAACAAGTTTCTCTAATTGCAAATGGACTATTGGTAAAGAAATAGGTAGAGGAGACCAGGGTGCTATAGTATACCAACTATGTTGTAATGGTAAGGGAGAAGCCAACTGTAAATATGCTATTAAGGTGTTTGATATTACTAATTATAGTGATATTGATGAGTTAGATAGATATATTGAAAAAGAACTTGAAATATATACTAAGTTAGATAGTAAAGGTTTATCCCATACATATGTGCCTATCTTAGAAGCGTATACTTGTGAAGAACATGGTGCATATATAATAATGGAAAGTCGTGATATAACTATAGAAGACTATGTTATTTCTGGGGTATTAGACTATGATATAGACCCAAGTTATCTACATACACAAATTGATAAAATGCTAAAAGAAACTTTGTCTTTAGTAAATAGTCTACACTCTAACAAATTTATTCATGGTGATCTAAATCCAAATAATATAATGGTAGACCTAGATAAGGATTATAGCATCTCTAGACTATCCCTAATTGATTTCTCTATGGCTAAAGAGGTTAAATCTAAGGCATTTGCTGATGCTACTGAAGATATAGATGATATAGAGTTATCTTTTAAGAGACTACATGACATAGCTGATAGTCCATCCCTAGCTAAATATGAACGTAGTAAAAAAAATGCCCCTAAGGAACCTAAAAAGAAAAAATCCACTGTTAAAAGGATTATAGAACCGCAGACTATTAAGAAAACTGCGCTCAAATCTACTAAGAAACCACTTTTTATGGATAGTCCAAGTTCTCCTATTACATTTAGTTCACCTATAAAAATGGGTAGCTTTGCTAGTATAAATGACAATGATGATGAACTATACAGCTATAATAGTCCTTCTACTCCACCACCTAAAACTAATCGTAGGCTATTCTAAAAAATTTTGATATAAAATACATATTTAAATATATACAAGTAATATATTTTTAAAGATGTTTCGATATAGATTTACCAATGCTCATATGACTGGAATATTTCAACGAATAGCTAGACAACAACTTTTTAAAACTAATAATTTCACTAGACCAATTTATACTATTACTGTTAGAACTATAGGCAACGATAATAAAGAATATGACTATAAAAGTGACAGAGAAAAATACTATAGAGAAAACTTTAAGGATAGACACTATAGAGAACAATATGGTGAAAGATGGAGTTTACTTTACCATGATAGATGTCTTAGAACTATTGGCGGCCTAGTTGGCGCTATATCAGCAAGAGAAGATAGTTATTTTAGAGATAATTTAATAGCTACTAATTTTATAGCTTTTATAGGTTACCTTTCACCGGCAGTAATGATTATATGCTGTTCACCGCAACTAATAGATAAATATTTGTTAAAACCAAAAACTAATGATAAATAGTCACTAAAAATAAAAAATAGTATTATTTTTATTATTTTCTATTTTAAAAGTCTTCTGTTATAGCCATAGGCTCCTCTATTAATATATTTTGTTTTTGGATTTCACTATAGAAATCTAATACTTTTTTATTTGCCATAATTTTATCTGGCGATAATCTACTAATATGTAAATAGTTACTATTAGTGCATCTAGAAAGAGCTACATAGCTTTGTCCAGTCTCAAAAATATTTTTACCAATATCAATAGATAACTTCTCTATTGAACTACCCTGAATTTTATGTACAGTAACACTATATGCGACCATAAGTGGATATTGTATAATAGAGTAGCCTTCCATTTCCCATGTATGTGGCTGAATTGTCATAAGAGCGCCACTATCAAATTGTACTGTTGGATGTCCAGATTTTTCATTGAATCCAGTTATAATACCTTGGCTACCATTAACAACCTTTTGGTCAAAATCTAAGTTAAATATACACATTACAAAGCAACCTTTTTTCACTACCAGTTCTTCCTCTATAAGAGTATCTTTAGGAAACTTGAAGAAATCTTTGTTAAATTGTGGATCAAACTCTACAACTGCTTTAAATCTCTTTTCTGGTTCTTCTATTTCAGCTAACATCTGGTTATTATAGTCCGCTACTTTTCGTTTAGTTGGAAATACATGAGTATAGTTTTTATTATAGTTTGGGTTGGTCATAAGACGTCTCAAATATTTAATTACATTTGGATCAGCTTTACCTATACGGATCTTATTTAACACATCCATTAGTTGTTTTTCACTCTGTCTATAAATTTTAGTAAATTCTATAGTTTGTAGATCTAACTCTTTCCAAGCATTAGTTTCAAAGCAAAATTGTTGAAAGGCTTCTTTATTAGGCTTAGTATCTTCATTAATAATTGGTGGTAATTGAAAGAAGTCACCAACTAATATAGTTTGAACACCACCCATTGGTGCAGTGCTACCTCTTATAGCTTTACCTACAGCATTTAAACAGTCCAACATAGCTGGATGCATCATAGATACTTCATCTATAATAAGCACTTTAGTATTTTTCCACTGGTTTACTAAAAAACGTTTCTTTTTGATTTTATCTATATAAGTGCTAGCAGGTTTAGTTGGGTCATATAAACCTAAACCACTCCATGAGTGAATGGTTCGACCACCTACTAATAGAGCAGAAATCCCTGTGGTAGAGGTTAAGGCAAGACCCTTTTGACCACTAGCAGCATATTCAGCTATTATAGTTTTAATAAAGTGGGTTTTACCTACACCGGCACCACCAGTTATAAATAGGTTTTGTCCACTTTTAAATTTATTATAGGCATATTCTTGTAATGCGTCCATTATTTTATAGATATACTTGTATATAATTTATTAAATTTGATATATCAAAGTTTTTATAAGATTTATATCATATTCTATAGATAAACTTTAAACAATGGACAGCTATAGTGAAAACTTCGCAAGATGTGTTAGAGACTATACTAATAGACAAATAGAATGGCTTAGAACTAATAGTTGGACTAGTCAAACCAACTATATTAACTTTAATGGAGTTGTAGAAAAACTAACCTATAAAAATATTCCCGCATTAGCTATAGATAGATGCTATAGAGATTATAAGATGGTCCACGATATTCAAACTAAATGTTTTAAAGAAGGTATTACTGGTAATAAAAAATTTACAAATACAGGTTCTAGATATAGAGATTGTTTCTTAGAAGAAATAAATAAGGAATTGAAAGAGTTCTATAAAGCCTAAAAACATAGTTTAAAAATATATTTTTAGGGTTTTTATTTTTAGTCAATTTCCATAGCAACTGGTTTTTCATTTTCTATAACACCGTTTTCATCTATCATTAACACTTGGCCATTACTGCTATAACCATGTAGATAGTATAGTTGTACTACACTATTTTGGTCTAATAGCCCATTTCCCCATAGATGATTAAAAATGTATTGTTCACCTATATATACCTGACCTGTTTGTGCGTCAATTAGCCATGGTATACCATTATTATCCTTAGCAAAAGCTACACAATGTCTTGAACTGTCCTGTCGCTTATATCCACCAAATAAACCATAGTTATTAGGAATACTGCTATATATAAGATTTAACTGTTCTATTAATTGATGTCTTTGACTAAATACACTATTTATTATAGAGAATGTTTTAAACTCAAAATTATAGTTAGGATATATATTTTTAAATGAATCTTGTATAAGAGGCTCAGTCATACCGCTGGGACCATATATATCAAACAAGCGATCCACAAACTCTTCATTTTCGCCAAAAAAACTCATAACACATGGGCAGCAGTCATTTGGCAAACGGTGTTTATTCCTATAGTAGTTTATTTTTTCGTTACTAATTTTTCTTAGATAGCCACCTTTCTGTTTAGATATGGATTTCTTTAAAATATCTTTTTTAGCCATATAGTATATTATATCTTTATAAAATATAAGATATGTTAGTAAATAGTAGTGTTCTCCAGTATGCCATAGTAATAGGTTTAACAGTGTTTGCTATATTAAAAAACTCGTTTTCCTATAACCCTATCAAGTTCACTTGTGATAACTATGTATTAAACTCATATTTATACCTAATCTTATCATGGGCAATCATCCTAGCGATTATAACATCTATGTCTAACTATGGAGTAGACCCATTGAATGATAAATACCAAAAGCAAATGATAATTGCTGCTATAGTCGCAGCGATAGCAATTGTATCTATAGCTTCTATGGGACCTCTAGACATAATCAAGAAACACTTGCTATATATTGTATTATTAGTAGCATTAGCTGCTATTACCTATCCACTTAGATATATATTTCCTAATAAATTCTACGTCTTTCTATGGCAAACTATTTTAATCCTAGTGACATTAGCAGGTATTAGCTATATGTATCCAGACCTAATAGGTGAGAGTGCTTTTGGCTATATGATGTTAGTCTTAGGTGGTCTTATCATTAGTGGCCTTGGTGAACTAGCTATACTATATTTCAAACCAGAATTATATAGTGGTTTCTATGGTACTCTAACAGGATATATAGGAATAGCATTATTTATGTTATTTATAGTGTATGATACCAATAAAATACAGCAATTTGCTAAGACCTGTGTAGACGCCGACTATATACAACAATCCACTGATCTACTCTTAGATATGTTAAATATTATGTCTAACTTAGCTAAAGTTAGTGATAGAGACTAAAGATATATTTCTTTAGCGCCTGTTTTTAATAAAACTATATAGACTATCCACATGGAACATAGGTTTGGGTCTACTATTTAACATGTTCATATAGTTCACTTCTAAATCATCTGTAGTTGCCAGATAGCTATCCGCAACCTTATGATTTGGTAAGTCTCTAGCCAAAACACTATACTTATAGTCTAAGTTAAAATGATAATAGTATAATTCGATATCTCGCATAGACATCTTAGAGTTTGTTATAGTATCTAAATCTAATGGAATCATAGACATTTTCCTACCAGTATTAATATAGTTTCTATTCATCTTATTAATGTAGTATGTAGCAAGTTGTAGTTTTAAGGAGGTTTCTATTAAAACCAGTTCATTTATGGTTTTGTCCTTTAAAATAAAAAAAGGAGTGTTTTTAGGAATATCAAGTTGGTCTGCTTTTAGTTCCATTAGTCTAATATTTTGTTTAATACTTTCTATAGTGTCCATATTACTATAGAATATATTATTTTTAAGTCTAAAAGTATATTTAACTTAGATCTAAACTATTATATCCATAACCTGATGGTTCAGGTTCTTCATCTGTTTCTGGGCTATTATACTCAAACGCAAAACTATACTGACTTGCGTCATTTACTACTGTTTCACTACTAGTATTTTGTTTTTTACTATCATCATTATTATCCTTAGAGAACTGGTACCATAACAATGGTATAGTATCCATACTATCCTTATCTTGTAGATTTAAAACTTCGTCTATATCTATATAGGTAATGTTTTCATCATCATAACATCTCCAACCAATATTATCTTGTAAATAGATCTTATAATGGCCAAAATTATTTGTTCCTGAGTGAACTACAAACCCCATTAAGTCATATTCTATATATTTTTTGCTATTACCATTTCTTAGCTCAATACAATCAAAAATATATATTGATTGGTCAGCAAATTGTTGAAGGTTCATAAATATATTTTTAGGATATTTATCTATATAGTTTGTATAGATATGTTCTCTAGTACAACAACATTGTTCACACTGTTTTGTTAGAGTACCTTTAGTTTGACTCTGTGTACAGTTGCCTAGATCATATCTAAATACATTTCTAGTATCATCATCTATATAGTGACCACTTTCATTTGGATAGATATACCATATATTATCACTAACTTTTTTATTAGTTTTATGTCCACAACTCCTACATCTATAGTTATAACTCCAATCAATAGACCATGACTCTCTAAAATCACCTAACTTATCTAATAGCCAATTAAGAAGCAATGTAGCATCACACTGTTCTTCTGGACCAATGTCAGCAAATTTACTATATTCTTCTCTAATTTTAGTGCGTATTCCATCTCTACCAAATTTAATTAGTGTTGCTAACCAGAGCTCTTCAAGATGTAGTAATATTTGTATGACTACATTAACAAAACACCAGTTAGTACCTATAGGATTTGATAGTTTTATTTTTTCAGCATATCCATCAACATTAGATAATATGAAGTCAGTATTAGATGCTTCCTTTTCTATATCATAGAAATCGGCAATATTACTTATATAGTCGTATTCTTCAGGTGAGGACTTAAGACGACCTGACCTACCTATATATTCACTAGAAAAGTTTATATTACCCGATCTATTTGGATATATATTTTCTGCTAGCATTGGTGCTGGTATATATTTATGTTTATCTTTGTTGTTTTGTATTAGAAAATCTAGACAAGTCTTTGGACTATTAGTTTCAACTTTTTCTTGTGTGTTACTAGCCATATTTATCTATGGGTTTTATATATTAAAGTGCTCTATATCTTTATTTTTATATCAAAATTTATGTATTTAAACATATACCATGTATATCTAATATGACTACAACTAATTTAGAGGAGTTAGACCTAGATAGGCTAACAATAGGTTATCCTGACCAGGTCTCCGAATATAGTCATTTTAGTGATATACGTTATAATGGCCAGGAACTATTATTTCAAACTCCTAAAATATCTTTTTATAACAATTCAAACAAATATATAACTATCTGTTTCTACAACTATAAATATAATAGTGTCGTGAATAAGTTTATAGATAGAGTGAAAGAAATAGAGGACCTATTTTATAAAAATAGCCCATATATTTGGAAAAAAATAGGCGAAGGCTCTAGTGGTAAAGAGTTTATATCTAGTATACGTTATAGTAAAGACAAAGAAAAAGCCTATATTAACCTAAATATACAGGTAGAAAAAGGAAAACCTATAGCACAAGTCTATGATAAAGACAAAAGAGCTGTTAGTCTAGACTATATAGCAGAAGGTTCTACCGGTTATTGTATAGTGTATCTAAGAGGAGTATGGAGAAAGGGTGATAAAATGGGTTTAAGTTTTGTACTAGTTCAGTCAAAAGTATATTTACCTATATATAAGTTAAAGGAATGTATTATTTTAGACCCAGATATAGATAATCCTACCTCTCACTATCATAATATACCAGTCAAAAGTTTGCCACAAGCAACTCAAATGCCTGAAAACAAAGAAGAACATCCTATCTATGGAAGATTTGTAAAGATGAAACGTATGGGAATTCCAGAGCCTGCTATAGCCATTAAATGCTCTACCGAAGGTGTACAGTTTAATGATTTCTTAGCCTATTTGTCTAGTGGCGATAGTACAACTACTATGCCTAAACCTGTGTCATTACCACTACCTATAGCTAATAAAATTAATCCTATGATGTTACAAGGTGTTCAACTAAAAAAGGTTTCTAAAGAAGAACTAGAGGCTCAAAAACAAAGACAAATTATGTCTAGGCTAAAGATAGAGAATCCATCTGGATTTAAACCACCATCAAGTAGTGATTTACTAAATATTCTTAAACGATTAAAAAAAACCAATGTAGTTGATATAGATACCTAACTATCAATATATAAAGCTTCTAAGAGATTTATATAAAAATGGATTGGAGTTCGCTAAGAGGTAGTGCTATTGGCCAAGAGGTTAAGCCACCATTAGATACTAAATTACTTGAATATAAAATATACTATATAGTAGATATGGAATTAAAACACCATATAGGTAAAATTAGATTAGATAACAATAGCTATGGAAAATGGATAGTAAAGTAAAATATAAATATAGAAAATATACTTTTTTCTCTATTTATAATATAGATAAATGCGTTCTCCTAAAAGACAACAAAAACAAAAAGGTGGTGCGGTTCTAATGCCAAGTGAATATTTTGGTAAAGATTCTGGTAAATATTTTGCAGAAGGTTCTCCTGAATTATCTATTGGTAATTCCGCATATGGTGCTAACTTACCAACATCTAGAGGTATGCTTATTCAAAATGATTTAATGGGTCCACAGTTAGGTCCTACTTCACATAGTGGATTACAAACTGGTGGTCAACGTAAAAGACAACAGAAACCTAAACAAAAACAAACTGGTGGTGCTTTCGACTATATAGTTAACCCAGAAACTAATAGAAAGGTTAGTGTCTATTCTACTCTTGGTAGAAAAATTATTAAAAACTATATTGCTAGTATTTAAACACTATTTTATATAATACTATTATATAATGTCCTATATAATATTATTAGTACTATTGGCAATAGCTATTGTATCAATCTATAAATATAGAAGTTACTTTTTAGAACCATTCCTAAATGAAAGAAAAACTAAGGATGGCGCACCAATTCAGGTAGGCGTCTTAAATAATACTCCTGGACCAATAAAGGATTTAATGGTAGAACTAAATAAAACTGGTGGGCAACTAGTAGCAGATGGTGAATTTGATAAGGTACCTACTGAATACCTAAATAAGGATAAAATAAAATAAACCATATAGGTTTTTTTTATGTTTAAAGACTAAAGAAATATATAGCAATAAACATGGATTATGTACTATGTATTTCTAAAGACAAAAATGTTTGGATAAATATATTTGATCAATCTATTATTTTTAGTAAACTAACAGATGAACACACATTAAAACTATTATTAATACAGAAAATTAAGCCTATAGCTCTTAGAAAAGGTATTATTACTATATATCTTCATGATATAGAACTGGAGGAATTAGGACTACATCCTAAACTCTACACTATCTTAAAATATAGCGGAGACCAATATGGGATTGTTATTAAAAATGTAGATAGCCCAGAGTGCTTATCTAGTGATGAAAAATTATATATAAAAGAGATTAATAGCCATATTCACAAAGAGTACTTAGATAAAAAAGCTACATAAAGATTTTTATATTAGTTTATATAGTAATGACCATAGAACTATCGTGTATTATATGTCAAGATACAGTTACTACTAGTTGGACCTATACTAACTGTGACTGTCAATCAGGTATCTATCATATTTATTGTTTAAGATTATGGTTAGAGAGAACACATAACTGTCCAACCTGTAGACGTGAATATAATAGAGAGGGTAGTTATACAGGCCAAGAAGAGGATAATACTATAAATATAACTCTAGAACGAGCTATTTTCCTAGATTCAATAGGAAGATATAGAATGTTCTAATAAATATAGCTAAAGTAAATATGGTATTTATTTTATCTATATATCTTATATAAACATTTATGGCTGCCGCATTAGGAGTGTTAGTTTCTAGTTATCTATTTGGTAAAACATTGGTAGATGGTCCAGAATTCGTGAATAGTATATTCTCTTGGGAATCCAATATAGAAAGCACTATAAAATCACTATCCCCATTAGAAATTACTAAAGCTATTATTGACGAAAAAATAGCTATATTAGATGAAAAAGATTTTAGTGATAAAACAGTAGAAGACGTTGTACCACCTGGTTCTGTTGACTTAGTCAGAGAATATAAGGATTTATCTACTGAAATAGTAGTTAAACTATTCTTATCAAGTGATAACTCTATGTATAACTTCTTACACTTAGTATATGGTACATTTTATGATAGTTTAGAGGAATATAAAAAAATATATGGTCTGCAACAATGGGATATCTTTTTTGTATATAAGGGTGGTAATGTTCTTAGAATTATATCTAATGATTTTCTTAAAGAGTTACCTAGATCTGCCAGCTATAAGGTAAACAAGTACTATGAACAATTTTTTAAACGCAGTGATGCTGATTTTAGTATCTATATTAACCCAGAGTTAGAAAACTACGATAAAATTTATAAAGAGTTAACAACTCTTAGCTATATGTTACAGGTTAAAATTAGACAAATATTTATGGAAAATCCTACTGACTATTTCGAATTTTATAAATATACTAAAGAACATCAGAGTAGATTACTTGAGCCATTCTTTAAAAAACTACAGGAATCTAACTCTATCAAAGATATTAATAATAGTAAATTCTATAAACAAGTTCCAGAGGCATTATGTTATGAAGAAGGTATATATCCAGCAGACTATAGTTTAGGTTATGGTGGTAATACAGATAAGGGTATAGCTCCTATAGAGGTTGATGGTGTAGAAAAGAAGGTTACCTATATTATTAATCCTAAACCAAATAATATGTTTATTCAGTCTAATGAAAGCTTAGATTTCTTAGCTACTGGTAATAGAACAAAATTTAACCTTATTAGAACAAAGATAAACTTTAACTATGTATTTAGTGGCCGTAATAGAAATATTGGTGGTGAATTAATTGATGTTAGTATTCCACATCGTTTAGATCATAATCTACCACACTTTTTCCATCATTTAGACTATGTTCACCAATACCAACTAGAATTTGGGTCTAAAGTATTAAACTTTTATAGTTATTCCCTACCATATCTTATTAGTGATTTAGAGTATATTTTATTTAAATTTGTAGATTTACCATGGAAGACACCTAAATATGATAAACGTCTTAATAGACTGTTTTACCTATACTTTATAGATATGTTTGTTGTTCTAAACGGTAATGCTCCTAGAAAGCAATTAATAGAACAACTATTAGTATTATTTAAGACTAAGTTAGAACTAAATAACTTTGAAGCAAGCCTATCACAAGTTATAACAACTCTGTCCAATATTAGAACTGATAGTAGACTAGAAATTAATAAGTTATTAGACCAGATGGCACAGATAATTAAGGTGCTACAAAAACCAGATATAGCTCTTTTTGATGAGATAAATCAATATAATAAAATGATGTCTGTTTTAGTAGATAACTGTGAGTTCTTACTAACCAGTTTTGATGGTATCCATGACTATTGTTCAGTAGAAGGAAATATAAATATGAAGGTGCTTTACCAGAATGATTTTTCAAGTCTAATAGGTGGTTATAAAAATAAAAAGGTCTAACTATAGGATTTAGGGTTTATTCTCCAAGTGTCTCATAGTTACCACCAGTAAATTACTATAGACATCCGCTTTACCTACTCTTTCTAAATCCATTCCAAGTCTATCAAAATAGCTATCTAGATCATCTACCCAATCTGGATGGCTACTTGGTTCTAATAGTATATGATTAATCCTAAGAGACCGCCTATCTTTTATTTTAAACTCTCCACTATCTAATATAACTATATTAGATAATGTAAAATATCTACATCTAAGCCCAAGTGATAGTAATTGCTTAGTTAAAAAGTATAATCCATTTAGTAAAACTAGGTTATCTATAGTTTGTATTATATTACTTAGAGTTGTTGCTTCTTTTTCCATTTCTTAAAAAGGACATATGGGAATTTTTAAATGAAATCAAAAATATTTTATAAAAAATACTATATATTAGCTTATAGCTATATTATTTATCTCACTAATATATAAAAATAGGTTATGGATAGTTACTTACTAGCAGGATTTATTATATTTTTTGTACTAGTTTGCTTATATCAATGGGAAACTACTAAAAACAAAAAAGGTCAACAATTAGCTAAGTTAACTAAAATAGCTAATATGGAACCTGTGGATGAAAATGAGGTAGAACCAGAATCCCCATTTGACAATATTAGATTAGATAGATACCAGGACCAATACTATAGTAAACGCTTTGAAAATGACCTAGACGTCGATGGTCATAATAATTGGAATTTCTTTTAAATACTTAAAAGCTACATGTTTATATTGAGATATAGAGAAAATGATACGTTTTATTTTAAATAGATTAGGATTAACTAAAGAAACTAATGAAAAACTAGTTGAAACTAATTATAATGGTAGTATAGATTTAGTATTAACATTAGGTGACCAAGAAGCTCATAGACAGTTCTTAATGTCATTAGCTAATACTAATGGTCAAGAGCCATTGTTAGGTCAACATAAAATCACAGTATCTATCCCAAATACAAAATATAGTTTTTCCACATATAACTATAATTTATTAGGTAGAATAGCTTATTATATGGAAAACCAAAAATAAATTTAAAATATAGAAATAAATACTTCTATATATTACATTTAGTAGTTTATCTATATAGTGTTGCTTCCATAATAGCCCAAGTTACTCTATAGGGATTTAGATTAGCGGCTGGGCGTCTGTCTTCTAAATAGCCAAAACCATCATTTACTACACCTAGTGGAATCCTAATACTTTTACCTCTATCACTATATCCCCAACTAAATGTATTATAGCTACTTGTTTCATGAATACCAGTTAATCTATACTTATTATCTTCGCCATAGTATTCCATTGTTTTTTCATGGGTTTCTCCCAATAAACTACAATACTTTTCTAAATATTCTATACCACCTCTAGCTCTACTATTATAGGTACTATAGTTAACATGACCTCCACTGCCATTAAGACCATCAAATAATTTAGGATAGTAACTTACTATCGCTCCGCATTCTTCTGCTACCCTTTCTAAAATATATCTAGCTACTATAAGTTGGTCACTACACTCAACTGGGTCAAGTGGGCCTACCTGAAATTCCCATTGGGATGGAGCTACCTCAGCATTATAACCACATATAGTAATACCCGCATCTAAGCAGTAATATAAATGTCTATCTACTATATTACGACCTAAAGCTTTACCATAACCTACAGAACAATAATATGGTCCTTGAGTAACACTATCTTCGGTGTAGTCATGTCTTTCCCATTGGTATCCATTACTGGTGTCATATCTGTCATCAGGTTCTAGTAAAAAATATTCTTGTTCTATACCAAATAGTGGTTCTTCTCCCCTTTGTTTATTATAGCTATCTACTAATGTCTGTCTAAAATTACCTATTGCTGGATTACCAGACATATCTACGTTGTTACATAATACTAAGTAAGATAGATACTTAGGGTGTCTATTAAATGGATCAATAAATATATTCACAGGTTCTAATAGGATATCACTTTTAGTACCAGTAGCTTGATCTGTGGATGAGCCATCATATGACCACTTGGGTAATTTAGATATTAGGTCTTTATAGTTAATATTATCTACACTATCTGGACTATTATATAATACCCGTTTTTTACTACGAATATTTTCTGTGGCATCTAACCATATGTATTCTAATAGAATAGGTGTCATAGTACTAATATACTATATAAAATAACAAGTTTTATATAGATATATTATTTTAGAATGTTCTACATATAGAATTATTATAAAATTAGCCGTTTTAATCAATAATGCGAACTGTTTTTTATTATCTACTTAAGAACAGCTATATATATAATTTTATATATGGAACAAAGCTATCTTAATTTAGAATATCCTAAATTTAACTGTGGAAACAGTAGAATTCATAGAGCAGTTACAGGAATTAGAGAATATCTTAGATATAATATAAAATTGGGATTTATGAATAATAGTGACCCCTACTATATTACTAAGGATATTTATAAGCAATCTTTTTTAGATATAATTAGAACCGAGATAGATGATGAGGATAATAGAGATATTTTTAAAGATATGTATAAACCTACTAAGGAATATTATAAAAACAACTTAGAACGTCTTACTAATATGGTAATTGATTTATTTGTAGATTTTAACAAGCGATATAATTTAACGCTCGAAACATTGCCTAAAGACCAATATGATTTATATGTTAAAGAAACCGTTGATTTATTTATATTATATCAGTTAACAGAGAAAGCCAAATACTATATGTTTACACATAAAAAAAAGACATTAGGTTTTATAGACTATAATAAAAGAGAAGGATATACAGGAGAAGATAGTGACTAAAAGCTAGCATATTCGCTATGGCTATCAGGTACTACCTCAAAAGCATATGGTCCATAGTTAGTAGCAGTGCCTGTATAGGTTTTTAACCATGGTAAGTTTTCAGTATTATTTCCAGGTCTATTCATACTTTGAAAGTGGTATTTTGCGGAACCAGGTAAACTATGTAGTTTAGAAATATAACTAGTAACTGTAGGATCTGCTGCTAATCCACAGTGAATGCCACTACACTTCTCTCCTATATATAAGGCATTATTAAAACTAGGACCTGGTATTTGGCCAGGTGGCAAAATTTTTGGTACGTTTAGTGTTCTGCCATAGCTATTAGGAGCTACTGTAGTAAACGGTTCACGCATGTTAGCCTTACCTTCTGTTAAATTTAATACAAAATTGTTTTGTTTTTCAGATTCTCTGACCTGTTGATTCACTAAATCACTAGGTGATTTACTTGAAGTCTTACTTGATTGCTCTGGATAAAAAAAAGCGCTCTGTTCTAATTTACTCATCTTTTATACTATACTTACGGATTTTTATCTAAAGATTTATCTTTTTATTATATAGAAAACATGGATAGTAAAGATATTTTACAAATTGCTAATGAAATCAATGGATGTTATCAACAAGCATGTAGACATCCAAGATATAATAGAGACACATTTATGGGTATTATGGCCAGAGAATATAGTGAATTTAATACTAAATACTCTTCTATTTTTAACATGGCATGTAGTGAAAAATATAACTCAGAAATGCTTAGATATCTATTAAACCAGGCAGATAAGGTTAAAACAGGTAAAATAGACCAGAATACAGCTGATATTAAGGTCGGTCAACTACTAGTAGATAATATAGTTAAACCACAGTTAGATAAGAGTGGTGTAAAACCAAATAAAAAATAAATTAAATAAACTAGATATATGAGTATATTTCTTATATCTATCTTATTTGAGACTTTAGTTTATTTCTACTTTTAAGCTGTATACTATAGAATATAGGCTTTATCCTATTCCAAGTTTCAATACGCTCTCTGCTATATTCTTTAGGGTCCCTTCTAATATTCTTACTGCTAGAAAAGTCCCATATATAACTTTTAATAGTGTCTTTAGGTATAGTCATATCTAATCCTATAAATATAGTGTCTATTATATCTGGCATACAGTGGTGGTCTATAGAAGACATTATAATATCATCTAACTCTATATTTTTAATAATAGTGATTGGTCTAGCAGTGTTTACCTCTATATAGTTAAACTCTTGTTTTTTATATAAACCATCAATCCATATATCTAGCAATACCATATCAAAATGCATACCGCCATAGGCTTTTCTTATAGCCAGAGAACAAATATAAGGCGTTGAGACTAAATCACTATCTTGTATACTAGCTATATCACAAGAGAAACCATATATATATGGTTTGTAGTTTAGTGTGAGTCGACTATTATATTTAGTAATGGCATATACCGTATTTAGCAGTATTCTAACTATATCATTATTTATGCCATAGTTAGGATAGGCTACCATTAGCCATATTAAAAAATCTAGAGTAGATGGCAAAGCACTATCTTCTATCGCAATAATTACTATACGCCTCAGAAATGATAGTAAGTCTATTTTAATTAAACTAAATGAAGATATAATAGCTCTACTAACATCACCTAGTCTAACTGCTTTTTGTATATTACTTTTTAAGACTGCTTTATTATATAGGAATTTAGGTTTCTCTACGAATCGAATAATATTAGAGTTTTTATCACCAGACATCCTGCCATAGATATGTAGGTTTCTATTAACTCCATGGCATAAGGTTACGCTATCTATATAGTCCTCTGGTCTATCTAGCTTACCTAAATGATAACTGACACTATAGTTATCTATACCATTCCAATTAAGTGAGATAGATATATCACTAAATATAGCCTGTTGAGGCTCCTCTATACCTAAATAGTTTAAAAGAGTCTGCTGTAGTTTATCTCTTTTTTTACTATGTTTCATAATAGAAATATATTTATTAAAGTGTAAAATTAAAATTTGATAAATCAAAAATTGTATACTGACTTAATAATAAACTTATACTAATCAATTATAATGCTTATCTCTATTGAAGGAAATATTGGAACTGGTAAATCTACATTTGTAGAAATATTAAAACTAGCATGTAACGATAAAAATATAGTATTTTTAAAAGAACCGGTTGACCAATGGTTATCACTTATTGATAGTGACGGTGAGAATATCTTAGGTAAATTCTATGGTGATCAAACAAGATGGTCCTATACATTCCAGATGAATGCGTTTATAACAAGATGTAAATTAATAATGGATACTATTAAATCACATGATAAAGATACAGTAATTGTAATGGAACGCAGTGTGTTAACGGATAGACACGTATTTGCTACTTTATTAAAAGAGACTGGTAAAATTAGCCAAATGGAATGGGCACTTTATGACCAATGGTTTAATTGGCTAACTGTTGAATTTAAAGATGTTATTCCCGACATATTCTTCTATCTTAAAGCAGACTCTAATGTATCATTTGAAAGAATGCGTCTTAGGGGTAGAGGAGAAGAAAAACAAATACCAATTGAATATTTAGAATCTGTATCTATTAAGCACGATAAATGGTTAATAGAGGAATCTAACTGTACAACTATAGATGTAAATAATGATTTTCAGAACAATGGTGAAAAACGTGAACAAATGATACAAATGATTAGAGACTGTATATCTAAATAGAAAGAAAAACAAATAAAAACAAATAAAAAAATTTGACTTGAAATATATTTATATTTGTTTTTTTTATAACTATTTATATCTATGTCTATTAATATGAATCAAACAAGAATTGAAATTATCCTTGGGTGTATGTACTCTGGAAAATCTACAGAATTACTTAGAAGATGTAATAGATACAAGGCTATTGGCCGAGATGTATTACTAATTAACCACATATTTGATACTAGAACTGAAAACTATATTAAAACCCATGAAGATAAAAAGGACCATGCTATTAAATGTGCTAAACTAATGGAAATAGTAGAAACACCAGACTATATTAATAGTGAGGTTGTTGGAATAGATGAAGCTCAATTCTTCGATGATTTATTAGATTTCGTCTTGTATACAGAAGATCATAATAAAATTGTTATCATATCAGGATTAGATGGTGATTCTAATAGAAAACCATTTGGTCAGATTCTCCAATGTATACCATTATGTGATTCAGTGGTAAAACTAAATGCTATGGATATGATGGATAAGGATGGAACTCCAGCTATATTTTCCAAAAGAATTGTTCCAAGTAAAGAACAGGTTTTAGTAGGAGCAACTGATAGTTATATAGCAGTTTCTAGAAAAAACTATCTTAAAAAATAATAAATGCTATTGGGTTAGACCATTTATAAAAATAAACTGTGAATATAATAAATATTAAAGTTATGGATAAATTTGAGTATCTAACTATAAACAATATTACTAAGGTATATAGTAATAATATTTTTACAGATAGCGATGGTACAGTATTAACTATTCAATGGTTTCCTTTTCAATTAGAATATATATTTGAAAAGTTAGGTCTGCAAATTTATAACAATGGTCTACGTTATACTAATAAACAAATGGGTGATTTAATTAAATCTTTTTTTTCTGGTAAAGATATAGAAATAAAGGATACCAAAGAAAGTCTAATAGCGATGGGTCTGTATGGAGGTGGTAAAATAACTAATACATATAGTCCTGTTAATTTAGGTGGACACTTATTATTTAAACCAGAAATTAATGAATATGGTTCAAGTATTAAAAAACCTATAGGTAAAACGCATTATAGCTTAGAACTACCCAAAAAACGTCTTATACAAATTAGAAAACTTGTGTCACCAGTTGCTAAAAAACAAATAGATTGTGTATTTAAAAATATAGATAGTAGGAGTCCTATATCAGGTAGTATACTATATCTATTAGAGAACTATATTGGATTAAATACAAATAGGGCAAGTATATTTAAAAATTTATTAGAAAAGAATGGAATAGGTTTATCAGAAACTATATTTACCACATTACCCGTGAATGTATATTTAGGACTAAAACAACTTTTTGATAAGCTACAGATACAACATGGGGACTATAATAAAAAAAATACGTATTTGTTTAGTGAGTCACTCTATAAAAATATAGATATGAAGATAGAAGATTTCTATTTTGGCTATAACTTTCCAGAAAATAGTTATAGTAAATTATTATCTAGTACGAACAAGAGTCTAACTATACTAACTAATATAGGAAGTAGCAAGCTAATAAGATTCTACGATAGTCTAAAGGTTAAAAACTATAGTGACCAAGAAGTAAAAGAAAATCCAGATTCTTTTGAGGAGGATTTAGAGTTAGGTATTATGATTAAAAAAAAAGGTGTAGATAAGCTAAATACTATCTTAAAAAAGAATAAAATAGAGGTATCTATAGAAAAGTTTGTTCGAACTAAAACTATTTCTTTACCTGTTCCAGCTCTTAAAAAAGAAATAGATGAAAATTTAAAGGGAGTTGTTATAGAACATATAGTAGATAGTACAAGTGACTATATATTTTTTTCTATTGATAGAACACTTCAAAGAGTAAAGGATGGTACTATGAGACGTACTATTACAGGTATTAAGGTTAAACCAGTTGAAATATTAAAAATAGATAACAGTAGTTATTATTTATCTGGGTTAATATGCATGATAAATGAAAATAACTATATCTCAATTATAAGATGTGGCGAAAAATATATAAGTAGTATTGGTGAAATAGGAAACTATGAAAAACTTATGGAATATCAAATGACTATTGATCAAAAATTAATAAAAGAAATAGTTATGAGAACATGTGTATTAGTATTTTATGAAAAACTATAAGTGTTCACTATATTTTTTTATTAATTTTTTCCCTAATGCTGAATGTGTTTTAACACGTCTATTTGTTGCGGGATTAACTATATATCTATATCCACCACTTTGAGTTGGTATTTGTTGTTTTTGTAATATATCTAGGTTTTTCTGCAGATTAACTAACTGTTGAGAGAAGTTTAAACTACATACTTTATTGCTAACTGCTTTAGATATAGCACATGGTGATAGATCACCAAGTTGGTCAACAGGAACACCAAGCTGTCTGGCTATTTCAAATATATTATTTTTAATAGCATTAATATTACTAATGAGTATTTTAGATTGAGTAACTGGGTCCATTATAATACTTTAAGAAAAAATTACTTAAAGAGTGATGTCATTTAAAGTTACCAGACAGAATATATATAAATGCCTAGAGGTAAAAAAAATACTACAGTAGATATTGTTGCTGATACATCTGACCAAAAGAAACGTGGTAGAAAACCAAAGGATAAAGTAGCCATTTTTCCAGAAAAAACTAATAAACAAGAAGTAACAGATGCTGAAAATATAATTATCCACCTTCCTATTAAAACTGAACTAATTAAACAAAATATGATGGACGGTATAGTAGTAAACACAGATACGTTAGTTCCAGAAGGATATGAAATGGGAGGGGCAGATAACTATCAGTTCATAGATCAGAAACATAATCCTTATAAAAACAAAATGAATAATGATTTAATTGGAGAGGGTCCAAAGCCACAATCTGCTTTTTGCAGCTATCCATTTGACGAAAAACAGAAGGATATATTTGATTTGCTAGAGAATGATGAAGAAAACTACAAGGATGATAAATCAGTGGAAAATATAAACTTAATAGATAATGAATATAAGGTAAATCACTCTAATCAGTGGTATAAATCTAAGGAGGCTGACCAGAAATTTATTGATTCTAATAAAAATGTAGATAAAATAATGGACTATATTAAAAAGCAAAGAGAGATTGAATATGATACTATTACAAACAAACTTAATAAAAATACAGTAGAAAAATGTTTAATACAATTAGATGAGTGTAATAAAAACAATAATTGGCCAAGTTCATCTAGTATCTATTGTTGGTGGTGTTGCCATCCATTTAGTGGTGCTCCATGTAGTTTACCGGTAGAATATAAAAATAATACCTTTAATGTATTAGGTATATTTTGTAGTCCAGAATGTGCCGCTGCTTATAATTTTGATGATCATAATGCTGGGTGTGACTTATGGGAACGCTACTCTCTTCTTAATTTTTTATATAGAAAAGTCTATAGTGACAAACATATTAAGATTAAGTTAGCACCACCAAGACAAACATTAAAGATATTTGGTGGTAGTTTATCTATAAAGGAATTTAGACAACATAATACTAATTATGAATATAACTATAGAATTATTATGCCACCAATGACATCTGTTATTCCTATTCAAGAAATATCTAGTTTAGATAAGGGGTTTTCTAGTAAAAATGAAAAACGTGGTACCTCTGGTGACAGAGTAGACAACAGTCTAAAGTTAAAACGTTCTAAACCTATTAATAATAGTAATACATTAGATAAGTGTATGTTATTAGTAGGAGAGGATAATGTTTCTAATATGGAAACAGAAAGTTATATGTAGGAAACAGATACCTTAGTTTTTATTAAGGATACCATAGTATACTAAGTTATAACTATGATAACCTAACATTCCAAAAGCAACTATTAGTAAGAGTTCAAATATGTATCTAGGAGTCTTATCGCCATAACCAATATATAATAGTATAGGAAATACTATTATAAGATGTATTAGATATATCCATTTCATCTTATCTACACTAACTACCTTATATAAGTGAAATAATATTCCCATAGCAGCTAACAATAATAATAGGTATTTTACCTCATTGCTTAAACTATCTCTGGATACATAGACATAGTAAAAAAGTGGAAAGAAAATTACTATATGTACTAAATTAGTAATATTAGACATACTCTATATTATTAATTTATTTTTTTATTCTGTTTGGCCTTGTTTTTGGTCAATATATTCAGCAGTTTCGCTAATGGAAGCATTAGTTATAGATTCTTGTTCTTTAACAGCAGTAACTTCTTCTACTAGTTTAGAATCTATGTTTTCTTCTACTGGTTTAGAATCTACCTTTTCTTCTACTGGTTTTTTTTCTAATACATTTTTAACAGATGTTTTAAATTTATCTATGGATTCTCCTAACATTCCAGCTACTTTATTATTATATAAATCGCATAAGTCATTACCAAACGCAACAGCAGTTTGCGCTAACTCTTCAGCTAAGATATACTTAGACATAATAAAACCTAAAAAGAAACTAAAACAGTTAAAATAATACATACGTGAAACAAAGTCTTTCATAGCTAAAAGACTAAAATTAGCTAAAACAAATAGTTGTAGATAATATTTTAAAGATTGAAAAAGTCTACTAATACCTAATCCTGAAAACAGGCTAAAATTCATATCTATATCAGAAAGGTTTTTAAAAAATCTCATCTAGTATACTCTATATGTATGTTAGAAGTCTTTAAATAGAGCTTTCTTTTAAGCATTACTAAGATAGTAGTTAACCGCATGATCAATATCACCGCCAGTAACTTGCAGAGCCATAGATACTCTTGTTTCATCACTAAAACCCATTCCAATCATTGCTAAAAATTGTTCTTGATACATATTAAAAATAGAATCGAGGTCTATATTTATATCATTAACAGGAACTTCTATATCTACATCGTAGTCATCATTATCACTATTGTTATCATTGTTATTATTATCATCATAGTCTTCTCTAACAATATCTCTATTTCCGTTAATGATTCTATTAAATATATTTAATATACTATTGTTTAAAATATTAAAACCACAATTTATATTTTTTGTTTTTGGAACAAGATAGGCTATAATAGTTTTATCAAATAGTTCTATTTCTACCTTTTCTGTTAGAATTTTACCATTATAAAAATAAAAAATGTTATAGTTATCAATTATATCTTTCCCAACTATAGTACAAATATGTTGATGTAGACATTCTACATTATGATAAATAGAGAAGTCTACATAGTACTTTAGTTTTTCTATTTTTTTGTTAGTTAGTACAGTTACTAAATATAAATTATTTCTAATCATATAGTTAATTATAAAATTAGATATAATTTTAAATAGAAACTATCTAATAGTACTGCTTCTTTCTCCAAATGGGTCATCTATATCAGAAATATATTTAATAGTTTTCTCTATATACGTATTATTAGTATCTATAAAATTAAGTATATAGAACTGTCCATCATCACCTATAGTATATACTTTATATGTTTCACTATCAAAAACAGATTTAGTATATGTACTTTTTAGGTAGAATTGACAAAAACTCCACTTAGATTGAAAGTACTTAGGTAAGGCATAGCTTAGTAAACCTAAACTAAATGTACTATTTTGAATAATACAGTGTTGGTCTATTTCAGTATTAAATAGATGTACAGTACCTTTTTCTGATGCTACTAACAAAATGCTATTATTATAGCTTATTGCTATATCTACTATTCTACATGGATCAGTACCCCTTCTAAATTCATTTACAATTTCTAATGTATTCGTATTAAATATACGTATAATAGTACCTTTATCGCTAGTTGTTACAAGATAGTTAGCATCCCTAGATAGTACTATATTGTCTATAGTATTTGTATGAGCAGTTATTTCTCTAATTTCTTCCGAATTTATATTAATAATAGAAATAGTACCAATATTAAATGATGGAAAGTATATATTTCCATCTATATCAATAGATGAAGCCATACAGCCTTTGGGATTATATATGGTATCTATAGACTTTACTAATAATAATGAGTAGAATTCGTATATATATAGTTTTCTTTCAGTCGTAACTGTAATATAATTTTTAGTTACATCAAAGTTAACTATGGGTGTATTATAGGAAATTTCTCCCATAACCTTCTTTTTACTATCATCCCATATAATAAGTCTATTATCTGGATATAATACACTATCTGGTCTACCAACAAATAATATAATATTAGACTCATACACCATTTTAACAATAGAAACGCCGCCATCTATTTTTCTTGAGATTAGTTTTTTAAATGGGTTAACTTGATATATATAAAATCCCATACTAGTTCCAAAACATATATGCTTTTCAGTTTGGTTATAACTTGAAAATACGCTATTCATATTAATATATTATATCTTAACTGTATAAAATAGTCTAAGAAATCTTTATATAGTCATTTCTTTATTTGGCTTCTATAGTATTCTAGTTCATCAAGTTCACTTTTATATTTTAAACGAATTTCTTTTTCTATTTTTTGCTTATAACTATCTAGTTCACTATTAAATTTAGCTGTTAGTAGATTTGTCTGTTTTTCCATTTTATTTGTATAGTTAGTGTTTTCCATATTTTCTAACTGTTTTCTCATTTGAGTAGAAATAGGTTCTTTATCAGTTGTTACATCTTCTACTATTTTTTGAACTGTAGTATTATCTATATTTATTGAGGAATCTAACTCTAACCAAGCTAATATTTGCCTTAGTTTATCGTGAAAAACGGTATCTTTATCTTCATATTCCCAGTTATGGGGTAGGCTACGCAATACTAATAGATAAGCCGCTTTTACCTTATCTTTTTTAAATGTCTTATTTTCTGGATGCTTAGGATCAAAGTAGGCATATTTAAAGAGTTCTCTAAAGAATTTCTTTGAATCACTGGCTGCTAATAGCTCTAGCCTATTTTCTATATCTCCCTTAATATAGTGAAACTTTTCTTCACCATATATATTCTGTTGGATATTAATTGTATTTGTATTTGTATTGTGACTATTAGTATTGTTAGTAGTATTATTAATATTATAGTGATTATTTAAGCATTCATTATTCTCTATTATATTTGGTACTATATTTTTAGTATTAATGATGTTGTTTCTATCTTTACATCTATGTAGTTCATGTCTAGATCTATTATTAACAGTTGTAAACGTAATATTACAATATTTACATGTTAGTCTATTCTTATTTTTACCTATAATTGTCAGACTATTTTCTGAATTATATTCTGTAGGTTTAAATAAATTTACAGGGGAAACTATATTTTTAGTATCTATAGGTTTAACTAAAATATCAGGCATATCTGCGGCGGATACTACCGGAGCTTTTTTGGGACAGACCGGAGCCTCATCGGATACTTTTTTGGGGGTATCCGGAGCTTTTTTAGGGTTATCCGGAGCCTTATTTTCTATTTTTAATGTCA